>Ga0115851_100622_pt1 | contig 14469 bp, 12 predicted proteins | sample InSIn2gowninarea_FD_83865 | JGI IMG/M metagenome (GOLD analysis project Ga0115851, IMG submission 83865)
ATGAGACACCATGAATGAAAAGTTATAGTATAAATCGACTCGAGATCCACGAATGAAGCATGCCGTTGATGGTTATGAAGCAGACATTTTGAAGCATTGATCATTGACTGTGGATTTCAGAGGCGAACATCATGTCTAAGCACTGTATGCTAACTTCAGCAGATCCAAAACCAAGGTGTAGGATTGCATACTAAGGCATGGCTTAAGGCCGGATATGTGGGGCTCGAGTCGGAGTGAAGGTTCAGCCGTCCTTCGTTGATTGCTTGATCAAGAAACTGCACTAAACCACATTCTTCGAAAACGGTTTAGTGCTACATCTACAACATTCGACCTCCCTCGGTGTTTCTACAAACTCCGGCGCAAAGGCCTCGAGATCAAACAAGATATAAGCTGCTCAGAATGCTGCCAGCACTCCCCTGTTGGAACCACATTTGAACGGTTCGTCAACATTCACCATGGGCGAAACCATGAAAGCCCTTCGACAGCTCGAGTACGCACAACCTCTCCAAGTTGTTGACTTTCCAATCCCACAAGCCGAATCTGGCACTGCAGTAGTCAAGATCGTGGCAGCCAATATCATCTCATACATGAACGATGTTTACAACGGCGCTCGCAAATTCCCGTACCCAACACCCCTCACCGTCGGCGTATCAGCAATTGGCCGTGTCCACGAACTAGGTCCAGACGCAACATCCCTTCAAAAGGGTCAGCTTGTGTTTATCGATCCCCTCGTACGATCACGAGATGATCCGACGGATATGTTTCTCTCAGCAATGCATAGTGGCGCCACTCTCGGCAGTAAGAAACTCATGACCCATTTCCGCGATGGACCGTGCGCCGAGTACATGTCTGTACCGCTTGAATGCTGTTATCCATGCAACGAGGACCACCTCTTCAGGTCTTCCGAGCAAGGCGGTCAGGGATGTCAGCTGGAAGACTTACTCTACATGCCGAACCTGCTAGTTCCATACGGTGGTCTCACAGACATCAATCTCAAACCAGGCGAGACTATCATCATTGTCCCAGCAACAGGCGGCTTTGGCGGTGCAGCAGTCCACTGCGCTCTATCACTAGGCGCTCGAGTCATAGCAATGGGCCGCAACAAAGACTCCCTCGCCCGACTCACCGAAACATTCAGCCCTCATTTCCCCCCCGGCCGTCTCGTCACCGTGCCCGCCACCGGAAAACTGGAAGAAGAACTCGCAGCCATCAAGAAAGCCGCAGCCGGCGGGCCAATCGACGCCCTTTTCGAAATCTCACCGCCTCACGCCACGAATACGACGCACCTCAAAGCCGGTATGCTGTGTCTGCGCCACGGCGGACGAGTCAGCTTGATGGGCGGCCGGTCCGACGATGTGGGCATCCCGCATACGGTTGTTGTGCACAGGAATCTGACGATCAAGGGAAAGTGGATGTATGAGCGACAGGATGTGAGAAACTTGATCCGGATGGTTGAGAATGGCGTTGTTGTGCCTCGTTATGAGAACCGTGTGAGACGGGCGAAGGGGTTTGGGTTGGAGGATTGGCAGGCTGCGTTTAAGTGTGCTGAGGAGGGGAATTCGGGAATCAGTGCGTACTTCAAGCTTTGAATTGCGTGTGGTGGATGGATATGTACAGTAACTAGTCTTGCATTTCGAGGTAGTAGGGGTTGAGTCCTTGACGCTGCTCAGAAAGGAAAGTTGACCATTGTCCTGTTTGCAATTACTTGTCCCCTCGCATCGAAAGAGATCTCCGGGCTTAGCCTTTAGATTAATTGATATACAGTCGTTTGAGATGCAGAAGCTTGCACCTCGGCATGAGCTAGTTGTGTATAGATTAAGGAGTATCCATGTTATTTATACTACTTCCAAGCTGCATACCTACCTAAGGTAGATACAGTACATTTCTCTAGCCAGTGTCGAGTGTAAGTACAACCTAGGTATACTTTCGCAGACTTCGATCGTGCTTCATTTCTTTTACTTACGAGTAGGTTCCGTATGTAAGTACGTACGTAGGACGCTTTCGGAGACTTACGATTGTCCTTCATTTACGTTACCTTACTGGTAAGCTTCGATAGAGTGTGAAGGCTTTCGGACTCGGAACGGTCTACCGTGGGCGTTTTGAAAGGGGGTGCGCCAGAGTCAAGTCCGGAATTGTAAGGCTTAGGTAGGTTAAAAAAAAATGAGCGGGTCAAGCAGATACGAAAACCACTAGGCGCATGATTATCCCGTTACAGGAAGTCTTGGCACGCACGCACTATTAATTTGGAATAGATATTTTATATCCGGAAATGTTGTTTCAAAATGGCACACAAACCATTAGCCAATTCAACTGTCAGCAACATGGCGCAGGGGAAGCGCGCCGGGCTCATAACCCGGAGGGCGCCGGATCGAAACCGGCTGTTGCTAACATTTCATTTTTGGGCTTTTTTTTTTTTGAGGTGTGCTGCTCAGCTCACATCATACTGCTTTGTGGCGCTGTGTGATCGGTTGATAAAGACGATAGAAAGTGGCTTAGTGTAGATCAGTAGACGAATCGAGACGTTTATCTGTCACGTGGGGAGCTAACTGGACCTTTACAGTAAGCCTAAAGCTATTGTCCTTCCTAGCTGTCAGTTCTGGATCAAAATTTACTATATGTTTACGTTGTGTATATGGAGTAGCTCTGATACCAGCAGACGATTGATAGACTTTCAGGAGTTGACGAACATTTTACTGTAGGTGTATGGACGAATTTGGATGTTGTGAAACATTGACTTTTTAACTCTGTGTTTGTGGACTATTTAGTCCAAACAGGCCAGCTAGGACCTTATTTGACAACCTACGTTGTGTTGTGACTTCCGTGACAAACTCGTCCTTGTCCTCGTCGTGTTCCTTGTTGTTAGTATCGTCACCATTACTAAAACCAGCCGGTATTGTATATTGTGTGTTCACATCTGCCTCTTGAGTCAGCGTGGCTCTTTCTCGTCTCATGAAGGAGCCACTGCTAAAAGTGTTTGATGTGTGGCTAGGTCAATTTTTGCACTGGTAAGGGCAAGTTGATCAGGCTGCAGAAGAAATCTGTTGGCAGTCCCATCAAACTTGCATATGACAAGCTGCAAACCTTCTAGATTCGGAGTCAGACACTGAACGAAGTTTAATGGATGCTCTTGTCTCAGTTCTGGCCGTGTAAGATTCGGGGCCTTTCGGATTGGTCCATGGAGGTCACGCTGCACCTACTGCTTGTTCAACATGATGTAGAGGTCAGTGTGGCCTTTGCCAGTGACTCTAGGAGCATCGAAATCCACAGTCAATGATCAATGCTTCAAAATGTCTGCTTCATAACCATCAACGGCATGCTTCATTCGTGGATCTCGAGTCGATTTATACTATAACTTTTCATTCATGGTGTCTCATCGTCCCGCAGACCACATGAGTAATGGATGGTTTTCAAACATTCCTCTCAACGAAGCTCTGTATCATGCCTTCAGCTGTCGGCTCATATTCCTTCAATACCACGTCGCCTGTCTTCTCGTCTAACACGGTATTGGCCTGCACGAACACCTTCCTTGGTATCTTCTTGCTAATCACCACAGGCCTGATCTTTTCCGCCCACCACTCGTCCACACTGGTGATTTCATTGTACATCTTCACACCCGCGTCTACGTCTGCCGTAGCTTTGTAGACATGCAGTTTCTGTAGATATGCCTCTACTGCTTTGCGTCCGGTACTCAGGATCTTATTCCTGTTGAGATGAATCTCGAGGTCCGACAGGTCATCCTTTGTAGCTTTCAGCACGACGAAATCTCTACCCGCATCGATGAAAGTTCGGAGAATACTGAAACGGGCTTGCATATGCGGCTGGCCCCATTTCTTCGATTTTGGATCCCAGAATTCAAGTGCCGTGATGCCCGCGCGGGCCATGGAGAGGTAGGCAGCATATAGGACATCTCCAGCTTCACCATCGATATCGACTGTACCATCGCCAAAGCCGAAAATTCGGAGGATCTCAAAGTCACAGGAGAGAGCCATGGCAACACACTCGGCCCGACACTCCTCGTACGAGCCTGCTGTTGCCCCAAATACAGAACCCCATGTTTGTCCGGGCTTGTACCATGTCTTTATTGGTTCACCTGTTAGGGGTGAGATTGGTGGATTTTTGACGTCGAAGTTGTAAACACCCGGAGACGTTTCTTGGAGCAGTTTTCCACAGCCGTGACCGAGCAGCTCATGAATGCCGACTTGTACCTCAAAGGCTGGATCGCGCTGCTTGCGATAGACTTCGTCGTCTTCAGGACGTATGAATGGAATAGGTTCGTTAGGGGCCTTCGCGGAGAGCACATTACCCAGACTGACATTCTTGAAGCCTTCCGTTTGACGCACTTTGTCATAGTTTGGAATGTTAATACCAGCTGGAATCCCAGAGCCGGCGAATGTGAGAACCTCAAGTGACGTGAAATCGGGGCTGAGGAAGTGATCTTTCTCGAAATCGGCAGACCAAGGCAGTTTAGGAATCATGGAGGGTGCTGCTTCAACCAGTTTGCCAAACGCTTTCGTGCGTTCCAGGTTGACCATAGCAACAAGACCTTCCCATTCGCCACGGACGCCATGCGGGTCACGATATGTCTCAATGAAGCCAACATTAGACTCGACCATAGGTTTCTTATCTTTAATCCAATGTCTTTGGCTGTCTACATGGGCGTTCATGCTACCGGCGCCGAATGACTTTGCGTACTCTTCGAGCATTTTCTTTTCTGTGTCGTTGAGAGCCACTTTCTCTGCTCTTTTCATCTCGAGGGCTGCTGCCGCCATTTGATTGAGATGGTCGCCGAAGACCAGGTTCAACTTCTTACCTTGAAGCTTTCCCGTCAGGTCTAGTGAGGATTTGTCGCCCAGATCTCGCTCCCCCACTGGTGGATTCTTGACGCCAGAAGCAATGAGCAAGCTGTAGTTTCCATCCTCCTCTTTGCGTACTCTGGTGTTTTCGGGCATTAAGTCCACCGACTCCATGACATCCTGAATGATCTGAATCTCTTCTTTGGTAATACTGGGTGAGTCTGGATAGTAGGTGGTCATATGCCCCTGATCTGGATACCCTAAGTGCATCAGAGCAGCCTCTTCAGTCTCATATATCCCGCCACCACTCTTCAATGCTTCACCCAACAGTTTCTCCGTCTCGCTGGAGATGCTGCATATTGTCTTCAGACTCTCCAGTGACAGTCGTGGAATAAACTTTGAATCTCCAAAGCTCTTGTAGTTGCCTGAGTTGCCCAAGAATTGAGCAGCATACTCAAGCCATAATGCCACATCATCTTGAGAGACAGACGTTCCCTCAGCCAATTTCTTGTAATTGCCGTTGCAGGCCTTGTGCAGACTGAGTATCAGATCGTAAATGGGTAAGGATTCGGGAGAGATCTGGGCAAGGATTACTCTCTGTCCTGCAAATGAGGCTCGACTGAGATGGTGGGCATACTGCTTCTGCTGCTGAGTCAACGCCTCAAAATGGGGCTTGATCTCAAGCCTGACAATAGTTGGAGGGTGATCGGCAAGATACGTGCTTTTGTCGTACATGACTGCTACCCTCGTGGAAAGCGTACTAGCGGGATATTTGTGATGATTCAGCTGTCTCAGTCGATTGAGAATCTTTGACATACGTATGCTACAGGTAGAATTCGTTCGTATTCTGTTCGGTGGTGGTGATCACTGACGAGGTAGAAGGACGAGAAATACGGATGATGTACGTCAGTAGAGGCACGTACTCCAAACGCGTCCGGGGAATGAAGGGATGCACGAACCCTTGCATGGACATGGGTCAACGAGCCTCAAGGGTGTGAAGATCAAAAAACGGACTTCTTTTCCTGATTGTCGATCTTTATCCATATCAGACTACGTACACACTGTACGTGATTATTGTAAGGTAGCGGAGAACTTTAGTGATCTTGATATCAATAGGAATGACATTAATGCTCAACTCAGTGCTATACGAGGCACTTTCATAAACAACATAAACACCATGACATTCATCAACCCTGCTCATCACAAGATTTGAGAACAGATCAACACCGATATCGCTCAGTACAAACCAAAGACTCGCTAATACACTATCTCGCCACCGAGGAGGGATTATCCTTGAGAACATCCCCCCAGGGACTTTTGGGCTAAAATACTCCATATAATCAGGCCATCATTCAAACAGGGCAATACTTAGATATCATTTGATGGGTAAGTAACCCGGCCGATTGGCAAAAGGTCCTCCTTGACAGCTCTTATGCTGACGAACCTTGACAACAATGCATGAGAACCAGCTTTGTCATTCGTTCCTGAGGCTCTGGCGCCACCAAAGGGCTGCTGTCCGACAACCGCACCGGTGCATTTGCCGTTGACGTAGAAGTTGCCAGCAGTATCTCTCAACATCTCTTCAGCGTAGCGAATAGCCATTCGGTCTTGTGCGAAGACTGCACCTGTGAGACCATAATCTGAGGTCGTGTCAACAAGCTTGCAAACCTCTTCAAAGCTATCTGGGCTTGAGTCATCGTATACGTAAAGGTTTAGAATAGGGCCAAAGAACTCGGTTCGCATGTTGTAGTGTCTGGGATCCTTGGTTTCGTAGACGGTAGGATGAATGAACCAGCCTTTCGAACTGTCGTATTTGCCGCCTGTCAGTAGGGTAAGTTGTTCATCATCTTTTGCAGCCTCAATGACGCCAGCAAGTTTCTTGAAACTCGCCTCGTGGATGACAGGACCAATGAAGTTACCGAATTCCGATGGAGGACCGACGCTGAGCTTCTCTACCTCCTCGACCAGTTTTGACTTGAATTCCTCAGCGATTGAAGCTGGAATATATGCTCTGGAGCAAGCACTGCACTTTTGTCCTTGGTACTCAAATGCTCCGCGAACAGTCTGTAGGGCAGCGTTTTCTACATTGGCGGACCTGTGCACCAGGTGAAAGTTCTTTCCTCCTGTTTCACCAACAATTCGTGGGTATCCTCTGTATCTACCTTCGGCAATTCCTTGTCCGATTTTGGAGTACAAAGCTCTGAAAACTGGTGTTGAGCCCGTGTAATGTAGAGCCGCAAATTCACGGTGCTTGAGGACGATGTTTGTGATCTCAACTGGGTCACCTGGCAGGAATTGTATGACACCATGAGGGAGGCCTGCTTCAAGGAGGATCTGGTGAACGAGGTAATTTGAGGCAACGGCATAATCACTCGGCTTCCATAGCACCACATTTCCGAGCAAGGCAGGCGCTCCGGGGAGGTTACCACCAATAGCTGTGAAATTGAAGGGTGAAACGGCGTAGACAAACCCTTCAAGAGGTCTGTACTCCATTCTGTTCCAAACACCAGTGGCGTTATAGGCTGGCTGGTTTGCATATAGCTCTTCAGCATAGCGTACGTTAAACCTCAAGAAATCTGCCAGCTCAGCCGCAGCATCAATCTCAGCTTGCCATGCGTTCTTTCCCTGGCCAAGCATTGTAGCAGCCATAACTTCATATCTGTACTTTGTGCTCAACAAATCTGCAGCCTTGAGGAAAACGGCACATCTGTCTGCAAAGGGCAGGCCCGCCCACGCCGCCTTTGCTTCTAGGGCACCTTTAATGGCTTCCTCAACATCACTCGCAGAGGCTTTGGCATAGGTGGCCACTGGGTGTGAATGGGACGACGGATTATTTTGAGTCGACTTTGCTTCCGTCTTTTTAAACTTTCCAGATATAACAAGAGGTATCTCGATTGGCGCCTTCTCCTGCAGTGCTTTTACAGCTTCGTCCAAGGCTTGTCGGTCTGGCGAGCCTTTCTCATAGTGTCGGTTGGGCTCGTTCGTGATTTCGGGCACCCTGAAAGCGCCTACTGCAGTCATGTTTCTTGATGATAGGTAAGCGGGCAGAGTGGGCAGTCGGGCGCAAGGTCGCTGTAGAGGAGTCGATCGCAGTTGGGAACTCGTTCGCGGTGACGAGGACCGCAATAAATGCAACATACCCTTGTTAACATGTGCCATGTTTCTCACTTGCGGCTGGTTTTGCCGGATAGATCTTGATCGGACACCAGTAGCTCATGGGCTTGCTCGTCACATTTATGGCGAAGCAAGGCGCACATGCTTTCGGTGGGGGGAGCGAGCCTAGCGCAGTTTTCTTATCAGCCAGGGCTATCCCCGGTTGCTAGCGGTTGAAGCACGGCGAGTGGACACGTCCGACAAACGGATAACGACGCAAGAGAAAGATTTTCGTTGGAAAAAGCTGCGTTTTCTGGGGCACCCACCATCTCGCAAGCACGTCCGAAGCATCAACACCGGACAACGGCCCGAATACGTTCCACCACACACCCATGTGCAGATGCTGAAGAAAGGCTACAACGGATTTCTGGCCCGAGTTGACGCTTACTCTAGGCAACACATCCGATATTTTGGTGAGGCAAGCTACTGGACAGTACTTGTTAGTACATAACTGCCAAGATCAAGCCACGGATGATTGTTCCTGAAAAACCTGGTAATTTAACTATTTAACTTTGGCTTGTACCTGACGATTAACCGAGAAATATGGGGTGATCGCCCGTTACAAGACCATGTGCAACGTCATCTCATCGGCCAGGCAGCTTGGAATTCATGCCAACCACACACCGAATAAGATCCCAATCACCATCGAGTCCGACCCAATCACAAACGACGATACCAGTGCTCCAGTCACCGTCCTTGACACTTCCATCGTCGTTGAGCATATGGTGTTCACAGAGGTGAGAAGTGACGGCTGGGTTGACTCTTGCAGCGATCTTTTCTGGCCAAGTTCCCAGTTTCCAGAAATTGCTGGCACTTAAGAAGTTGATGTACAGAGGGTACTTCTGCTCAGGGTTCCCAAGATCAAAGTTGCAACATCCACTCCGTTCTAACTGATCGCGGGCATACGTGATCTTCTGGTCAATGGTTGGTGTTTCGAGAACCTCGTAGAAGTCTTGCACACAGATGTCTCCTGATGGACACATGGCGTTGGGAGTGTTATCGGCCCAGGAAGAGCCATCAATGCCCCAACCAGCGCCTCCCCACTCGCCCTTCAGTGGTTCGTCTAGATTGAATCTTCTTACCAGAACAATCTTTCCACGAGCCTCTCCGAGCCTTGGAACCCGTGGTTCAGTCCACCACTGGTCATTGGTGTAGTGGTCCTTTAGAACCCTCGACAGCTGCTCATCCGTGCCTTTGCCAGTTCCTTCCCGTTTCAAAGACATGACCAATGTCTCCGAAGGATGCTCGTCGAGGAATTTCCGGCAATCGTTGTACAAATCTTTGAAGTGCTTGTTCCCGCTTAGTGCGATGGGAAACACTGAATGCACAAGCACGAGCTTGTCCGAGCCTGGATCGAATGGTTCAGGTACCTGGACTCGAATGTCGAAGAACCTCACCCCATTATTAAGCTGTTCTAGAGGCGAAACGGCCTGACAACGCACAGAGGGTGGTGCACTGTGACATGTTGGAGAGTTGTGCGTGCCAGGGACAGAGAGCGCGCCAAGTGGCACGTTGTCGTTGATCTTGTCCATCCATCTGTCAAGGTCGCTACTCGAGTACAAAGCCACGAAGGAGTCGTCCACCAAGTAGATGCCTGCAAAGCGGGCAGATGGGTTGTCGGTCAATGCTTCCAGGGAATGGGTTTCGCGTGTCGGGACCGGACAATACATGCGATGGCGTTCTCCGCCTTCTACCTCAAAGGTGAGAAGTACGCGGTCTTTGTCGTCCTTGACCATCGGCTTCACATCAGTCTGTACTAAAGTGAACGGTGGAATATCAATAGATACTTCTTGCGTCTGAAATGGCTGTTCATTAGGATTGACCTGTGGCACATCTCGGCGGGTGGTTGAATTCGTGAGGCCAATACTGTTTGTGACATGGGCGAATGACCTGGTTACATGTTTGATATGGAAGCCTTCATGGCCCGGACTGAAGTATTCAACGAGAACAAGCTTGAGTGGCCTGTTACTCAGATTACGGACCTTGATCTCTGGTGGCATTTTGGTTGTCTTTCTGCTATACCGCTGACGATGCTATCGTGAATAGTTTGGTGTGCGTTTGATGCGTGGGTTCATGGTCCTTTTAAATATGAGTTCGTGTGGTTGGTTGACTCTGTAGCAGGCTTTCACCCTGGACTGTCATATCTCGAAGACATCATCGATGGAAAATCCAATCGTAGGTAAGCTTGGAACAAGCTGGAGGGGCTCGGGCTGCGGGGTGGAAGGTTCAAACTAGCGTCACGTCTCCTACAGTAAAAGAATCAAGCAACTTGGTTGTCAGATATTTGTGTCCAGGACATCGTTGCCATTCTTGTGTGCATCAAATTGCGCACAACGTCAAGGTACTTTGACACACCAGCAAGGTTCGGTAGAGTACCGTGCTGTAATCGAGAACGTCAAGCGTCTAGATCGTGGGTATTTTTGATATTTATGCTCCTGACGTTTTCAGAATTGGTCAAAATTGCCGACGAGCTTCGTAACACTATTTTAGGGCCACAAAAGGACAACCACCCGTTCGGGTCTTGATGATTCTTTGCTTCTCACGCTCAAACATGTCTTTCCCTTTGCCCTCGAACGCCCTAGGACCTACGTTAGATCTCAAATAACCTTCGGGACACATGCCTTTATCACCAGGCCTTGGGCCTCCAATCAGCAGTTGATAGATTCCTGAAGGACCGAATCTGTTCCACAAACTAGGCTTCACGTAATGAGGCGTTGTGGACCAGATCGTGATCCATCTTCTGCCTTCAGGGCTCGTTTCCTTGCTCAAACTTTTGTTACGCTGGAAATTAAAGCGTGGCAGGGCCAGATGTCTAAGGAAGAATCTCCTCGCTGACATGAAAAGACTTAAGAGTGAGTGTGTTGCTGAGTGAGCAGGCTCGAACATGATTGCTTCGCGAAGGCGATCATCCATGACAGCAGAAATCACCTGTCCGATGAGACCGTGTGTAAAAGCTGGAACAGTGCTGAAAAGAAGATCTCTAGTCTTGATTGCAGTATCGTAGTTGTCCTTGGACGGCAGCATATGCTTCTCCTCGTACTTTTTGGCCCATGCATCGAGTTCACGATAAAACTGAAGGCCGTCTGCCCAGCCAAGTTTGCTGCTAGGAAGGACGTCAAAGTGAATGTCCAGAGCCTCGCCCATACTTTTGTGAAAGGTTGCAACAGCACAAACCTCCATGTCGGTCATCTGCCTCCACTCATACTTGTTTATCCATTCACAAGGGTGGTTCATGAACAGTGCCAAAGTATAGAGCATATCGTCGTTCGAGATTCTTCCTTGCTTGATGTAATGGCCATGGAGATAATTGAGCCTCGCAAATGCCTCGATGCCACGCTCTCCACTCGGCGCGTTGCTGTAAATTTCGGTAATGATGACTGCAGTATCTGCGTATCTTTTGGCCACGTTTTCGCTGGTCGACAACTGTGCTGTCTGCACAAGCAGCTTCGAGATGCTTGGGATGCCATAAGTGCGGAACAACGCAAGCTGTAATCCTTTCTCAAACAATGCCGGGAATTCTGCTTCCGCGATTTCTGTCTGTGTCTCGTAGGCTTCCTGGTCTGTCATGCCCCCAAGCGACGGTCGAGCAGGAGTACCGAAACCATACTTTTGTTGTAACTTTTCAATACGTCGAAACCGGAGAGCATGGCAGATTGAGGTATAGATTGTGAGGCCTGCGAGAGCATATGCTACATGTGGATTGATCCACGATGGCAGCGCAGTTTCGAACCACATATCGACTCCTAGCGAGAATGGGTAAGCTTTGTGGCTCTACAAAATAGAAGCATGATGAGTCTAGGTCAAGGCGTTCTAGATATTCGATGATGGAACGCCTTGGTGAAATAGAATAGATAACGTATCAACCACGTGTTAACCACGTGATCCAAAAGCGGAAAGTCTCCATACTGAGCTTCACATCAAACACCAGGACGTCGTCCGCAAAATGGAGGTACATCAGTTGCACTGGTAGGTATTGCACAAAGTACGTCGTCCGAGTTCACTTCTTTCTCAGTGGCTTGGCTGGCATATTCCGCGGCTCGAAACATCGAAGGAAGTCGTTGGAATGTGTTCGACATCCGTTTAGCAGACGATGAGCGTGAAGGAGTACTTATCTAGCCCAGCTTGACAACCGACGCCACGTCCTGTTCAAGGTTCAGCTGGTATAACCATCGCATATCATCTCTATCTGGATTTGAGTTAAGATCTTTTGCTTTACCTTCTTGGATGAGCTGTTTCCGCTCAGCCTCTGACATCCTCTCTACATTCGTAGCTGTCGTAAATCGATCGTAGACCATATCGATGCGAGTTTCCCTCATCTTCTGCCACAATCTCAGAGCAACCAGGCGGTCTGTTGTCTTATTCAGGAACAGTAGCAAGCTATGCACATCTTCCAAAGCTTGATTGACCCCTTGTCCACTAGAAGGGGGTACTGCATGAGCTGCGTCGCCTAAGATGACTACTCGACCTGTTCTGGAGTACCAAGTCTTAAGCTTCGGCATTCGCATGTATGGCCACGCATAAATATTCTCTTTAGCGGCACAAACCTGGTCAATGATCTGCTTTCCTGTATCGTGCCAGTCATCGTATCCTTTGCGGAAGAACTCGCACAACATGTCCTTGTCAGCTGCTAGTGCTTCCCATTGTGCTCGGGTTTGGTCCGGCCACTGTCTTTGCACGGCAACCATGATCTCATGAGCTTCCGGGTCTTCTGGCATCGTTACCAGAGCACCTGACTTTCCTTGTATTGTACATGCCGGCTCATAATCTGGCATTGGCCATTTGACAGTATCCCGGTGGATATGGGCTATGCATCCGAGGATTCCTGTGTAACCAGGACGAACATCTGGGTCAATGTACTTGCGAACTGATGAAAAGATTCCATCTGCACCGACAAGCATCTGCGCATGTTCCTCCTTCCCGTTGATGCGAAAGCCGATCCGGTCTTCACTCTCATCCACGATGCCCTCATACCGAGAGCTGTAGGCAATCTCGATCTTCCGCTCCCGTAACATGAGTTTCAGTTCCTGAAGCAGTAGTCGTCGCCATATGCGGTGATTCTTGTATCCGTACAGATCTTCGTTGGCAATACGCGTCTTTTTAGTCGTTTCGTCTCTGTCATTCTTCGTGGTCCGGTATTCTGCTTTCCAGCATTTGTCCTTGATTCGCTCGAAGACTCCCAAAGCATCTAGGATTCGTAGGCCATTCGGAGTCAAAATCACTCCACTCGCGATTTCAGGTGCTCCCTCGGCCCTCGATTCAAAAAGACGTGGTGGTATGTGCTGTTGATACAAGGCTAGGGCGAGTGCAGTACCCTATGAGATAAGGAGTGTTGGAATGATGTCCGAGGAAGTCAGTCATCACTTACAGCTAAGCCAGCACCGATTATCGCAACATCAGAGGGTAAGGAATTCATTGTGCCAGAAGACAGCTCGGGTTGTCTGCCTGACATACAGTCCGATGGGACATGTTCTGCTAACGCAAAGCCTTGATTCAAGGTGTGGAGACAAAGGGTCCTGCTTGAAATGATTCGGTAATACTCCGTTTTGCTCTCGAAACTGGGTCAGGCTCTAGAACCTAGATATATCTTGACCCCCCGTGTTGTTCGATCGCAAGCACTGATTGAATCAGAAGCTGGTAACATCAGGAAGACAATCCGTCAACAGTGGCGTGGCACCAAATGGCAATATAAATTGATAAAAAGTTAAAAACCTGGTACTCGTGCATGACTACCTTGATCACATCAACATTTATGCGTGTTAGGGCTTTTATACTAGTGATATTGACTTATTCATCACTAGAATAGCTGTTCTATTCTCATCTCTCAATAACAGTATCTTCAGTCCTAGCCAACGTGGTAGTCGTTGTTTGCGATAGTACCTAACACTTCGTTGAAATCGTTCTACTCCTAAATTGACCTTCAATCCAGGCACTGCTCGTGAATCTGTCGGTCCGTTCCTTACTTGTGCTCCAATCAAGACTTTTTCAATCGCTCGCACGGCCCTTTTCGACGGTCTAAACTTCTAGATGTAGGAACCCCGCAAGCCAGTCAACGCCTCTCGCTCCAACACATGCCCAATTTTTGACTTGTGGAAAAACTTGGATGTACTTCAGCTCATATCAATCATCATTCTTTCAGGCTGCTCAAGGTAGTCTTGCACCACCTTTGCCATCCTCGCCATGGTTGCACCATCTATCACACGATGATCAGCACTCCAACTTGTGCTTAACATGTCTGCTCGCTCAATTGACTTGCCATCAGCCCCGAATATAGGCGTTGCTTTGATCTTTCCCATGCCCATAATGGCAAGCTGACCCTCAACAATGACCGGTGCGAGTACACCGCCTCCGATATTGCCAATGTTCGAGACGGTGATAGTGCCACCAGTAAGATCTTCGTTGGACAACTTGCCAGCTGCACCTCGCTCTGCAAGTCTCTGTATTTCATGGGCAATCGAAGTGATCGATCTAGCATTGACAGTTTTGATCACGGGCACGAGCAGTCCGGCTGGCGTATCCATGGCAA
>Ga0115851_100970_pt1 | contig 14464 bp, 16 predicted proteins | sample InSIn2gowninarea_FD_83865 | JGI IMG/M metagenome (GOLD analysis project Ga0115851, IMG submission 83865)
CATGAGGGAAGACAAGCATGCACTATATCATCACCACGATAGAATATTTGACCCAATGGGTAGAGGCATAGCCGATTAAGGACTGCACAACTGCGACAACTGCGAAGTTTTTGTTCTAGAATGTACTGACACAGTTTGGATGCCCCAAAATTCTCATGAGTGATTAGGGAATGCATTTTCTAAATGAAACAATCAGCGCACTCACTGAGGAATTCCAGATATATCACCAACAAAGTATGCCATACCATCCGTAAGAAAATGGGACCATTGAGGCATTCAACAAAATTTTGGAGACTGTCTTGACCAAGGTCTGTAATGCGTAGTGAAATGACTGGGACTTGTGCATCCATGCTATGCGATGGGAATACCAAACCATGTGCAAGAAGCTAACGGGCCATACACCTTTTCGATTAGTATATGGCAAGGAGGCCGTTATGCCTATGGAATATATTGTGCCTAGTCTCGGATCGCGGAAATAATAGAAATGGCCAACCGCGGGGCTTTGGAGGAATGGCTTGTGCAACTAGAAGAACTAGAGGAGTAACGGTTTTTGGGTGGATTCCATCAACAAGTATAGAAATAGTGCGATAAAGCGTGGCATGATCACAATATCAAGGTGTGCACCTTCAAAGAGAATGATCTAGTATTGCTATATGACAGCAAGTTTGAGAAATTCCCTCGCAAACTCTAGATGCATTCGTTGGGACCCTATGTCATCAAAGAAGTTACCAATGGGGCATGGTTTAGCTTGCCAAACTCAATGGAGACCCTTTCCTGGGCCGAGTGAATGACAATCACTTGAAGCTCTACATGGGGCGAACAACCGCCTGACTAACCATTCAAGGGACAATCTCACTGCTCCAGCCAGTTGAAAGAGAGCGTGGGACAATAAAGCAGTCTAGAGGAAAGAAGCGTAAGTGCCAGGATATGCGTTGATTTGGCCCATCACCAAGATCACGGTTGCGTGGTAAGAAGTGTGGTGATGCATTCTTAAGAGGCAAGGTGACAATTCTCGTCACTATTCATGACAAGATATCTGCACTATGGCAAAAGGGAGCGTGTGACAGGAAATTAAGAGAAGGAGTATGAGCCAGGTATTGAATGAGCTGCCACAGATTTTACACAAGGATGCTAGAATAGGCAGGAACCAGTGAATTTGAAATTCAAATCAATTATAAATCACCGAGGGGCATCCACTGGGCAACCTACACTTCTGGACAACATATGTTGTCTATCAATATGTAGCTTTTCATTATCTCTGCACAAGGAGTAAGCCTGAGGGTGGTGATATGGCCGATGGAAAAGCAAGACTCTCTAAGGAACATTGTGTTGACAGCTATGGGCATCTCGCTGAGTGCAGCATCCATTGTAGGGGATGTACTGGAAAATGGGAGACACAAAGCAGAATTGGTTCGAATGCCATCACCCCACTTGGGGGCAGGCTGACAAACTACAACAAAATGGAGAAAGAATGGAAAGACAGAGACCACTAGCAGCAATGCAATTAATACATCATCTCTGAGGTACCTTGAGGATTGGGATTTCGCGGACAACAATGAAGGTCTTGCAAAATTGCAACACAAGCTACAATAGATAGTGCGAAGAGCAGATACGAAGGGTGGAAGAGGTTGCAGTGGTACAAGGTGGTCCCATATGCGGCTCCCTCGCTTGATCTAAAATCCTATCAGAGGGTGTTATGTGTTAACTGAGTAGAGTAGAATGAGTATTACTGGTCGCAAGAATTGTTCGAAACAACAAAATAGGAGCTGGACGAAGTGTTGGAGGAGACAACGAAGAAGTAGAAGGACGACGAGCATCACTGAGAGGGAGGTGAACCGCGAAGCCAAGGCAATGCATCTTGCCGCACCAACGAGTGACTTGGGATGAGTCATGATGATTGTGTTTAGGGACTGTTGGGTAGCGGAGGTCCTGCATAATATTTTTGGGTCTGATAGCCTAGAAATTAGGATAAAAATATTGTAAACCTCCGAAATATATGTTAGCCTCCTATTGCAATAGGTTTTCATATTTCATGATTGACAGTTGAAAATGCCAAATATGTCATCTTTCTCATGCTGCAAAGGTTCCATATTTCTAAAAAGTTCCATTTTTGAAGAATCATACCATTTTTGAATAATTTTTCAGTTAAGGGAGGGCCAAACAGCTTAATCTTGGCCTCCCTAGGTTTAAATTGCTTGTTTTAGAAGATAGAGAATAAAAATCTGTCCAAACTGTTTAATCTTGGCAAATTATTAGTTAGGTAGAGAAGCAAGGGTACTCATCAGCTTAATCTGAGCCCCTGGAAGGTATAAGGGTAGATTTAGATAGGAGGATAGCCAAAAGAAAAGTTGAAAAGCTGAGTTTGCTAGTTTAAGTGCACCCAAACCAAAAAGAAGAGAAGATACTAGGTAAGTAGGCCGGGTAGGTAGTTTTGAGGTGGCAGAATGATGATTTGTGATCCATTTCATGTTTTCAAGTGTTAAATCTATTCAGATCACAAGTATAAGGCAAAATCCATTTGGAGCAGCTCAAGAGAGGCATGTCTAACTTCCCCTTCTTCCTTTTCCCCAAAATCATTCACTAACTTCCCCTAAAGAGGTCAAGATGTTCTTGATATCTCTTAATTTAATCATTTTTAATATCATATGCCTAAGTAAAGGTCTACTTTGCTTAAGAGTACTCTTATTCATTCTACAAGTTCTATTTCCCCTTTTAAGCCTAAGATTTCTAAACTTAGCGCTTTCTTCACCAGTTTCATATTAACTTCTAACATTATTATGTAAATCCCCATCTATTTCCCCTCCCCCTACTAAAATATGTTAAATAGCTCCCTTATATACATATCCCCTCCCTTTGGTTGAAAAATAACCATAAATATCCCTTGGGAATTACTAAGTTTACTTGAAACTTAGTAAAAACCCTCATCTTACCTCTCAAACTATCTTCCAATGCAAAGGACTCTTTCCTATGCATAAAATCCCTCCTTTGATCTATAAAAACCCTTCATTAACCTTGTTTTTACCTTTTTCAAGGCTCAAAACCCTCTTTTGTGCTATTGGACCCCTTCCGAGGCCTCAAGAATCCCTTCCGATGCACTAAATCCTTCCTCCGATTTCATTCCACCTCTTCCAAGGTATAAAGTATCCCTTCCAATGTATAAAAACCATCCTTTAACATTATTCAACCCTTCTAATCACAAAATACCCTTGTCCGATCGAAAAAACCCATTGATGATTCATTAAACATGCTTCCGATCAAGTTTCCCCCCACTTCGACTCGATATCACTGTCGGAGGTGGCAATAACATTGTTGGCCCTTTTTTATGCATGCTCCAATATCATCCCTCCGATCACGAGTCGGCAATCGGCTATCGCAAGAGTTTGTGCCTATATATATATGCCCCCGACCCCTCTGTCGATGTGATATCACCGTCACACCTGACAGTGATATCGCTATCACAATATATTGTTATCGCATCCTCCCGCTTTACCCATAATCCTCCGCTTTGGGGATTAATCCATGTTTAGTGCAAAACCCTTTTTTTTGCCGCAAATGCATGTTTTCATCACAATACACCTATATCGCAATATCGCTGTCGGAATTCGCATCACACAAAGGCCACCACCCCCATGTCCCCACCGATAGCGAAACAACGATTTAATCGCAGCTGCCCATTCCATGCCCCTGCATCAACGGTTCCAAATGCATCGCTTATATCATATATCACTTCACCCATTGTATCCTCCGATAGTCGATCGCCGATAGCGATATCGGCAATCGCTATTTTGCCAATCCACATATATATAAAGCTCTCCACCTCCCCGACGCGATATGCCGATTTAATCTCGGCTGTCGGGTCAAGCCCCACATCCAACGGTCCAGATCATGTCGCAGCCTCCATTTATCGCTGATCACATATATATGTAAAGCCCCATCCCCACTCCTGGCCGATAGCGATATGCCGATTCAATCCTAGCCGTTGGATCTGCCTTAGCACGATCCAGCAGCCCAGATCTATTCTGAGGAACTGTATCTCTCCCACTCTATTTTTCATTGATTTTTCTATGTAAAGTGATGTTTCACTTTATATGAGGAAAATAGCCATTTTCACAGGATTTCTATTCGGCGCCCACGTGCGACTCCAGAGCAAAGGGAAACAAGGCATTCTTCATCAATCTTGGATCGCTCCTCCACAAATTGGCTCCAAAATGCATGGTTTTTGCCTCAGCAAGCTATGAGTGCCCATTCTTCCTCCTTTTCACAGATTTCTTCAGATATAGCATTATTTCAATCGGTCAAGCACCAATAGCATTCCTAAGGCTCGCAAAAGGCCCCGCAGCAGTTCTTTTGGCCGAACAACGGCTATAAAGGGGGCGATTTGATAGTTTAAAGTGTTTTGGAAATAAAGGAGAGCCCAGATTCAGTGAAAGAGTATCAGGGGTGCAGCAAAGTGTATTAGATAAAAATATCAGTGGAAATATTTATTTCTAAGGCAGATGAGCATTGAAAGGCCCCAAATGAACTCAATGAAGTAGTATTGAGTCATTAAAGCTCACCAGAACACAGCTAAGGGGCATTTAAGCCATATGAGGGTGGCACTGCAAAGCCCAAAGTGCAGTTATGATAAATAGCCAGCACATAGCCAAAGGACGCCCGAGAGCCTCATTTCTTGATGGGGTTGCCTCTAGCGCACCGCTTAGATAGATATTTGCATTTATTTCAAGCATAAATTAGGATTAAAGACAGATTTCCCTCAGATCTGTTTAAGATCTGTTTTGTAGATATTTTTTGGGATATTTCCACTATGTAAACCACCCAAAGCATAGTTAAAAGGGTTGGTTAGTTGATATTGCTCTTCCTAGACTTGCGCTATGTATTTTGAGATATTTTATGAACAAATATTGCTGGAAAGCTTTTTTATGGACTATTTGATGTGAATTTGATGGCTAAAGGGTTGATTACAGGATTCTAATGCTTCTACATGGCTTAATAAGTCTTTCTTGCCTCTATTTTTAGTTTATATGTGTTTATATCACCATTGTGTCATGATCTAAGTAACAAAAAAGAAGAATAGTTTAGAATTTTCTTTGCAGCACTCTATGCTCAATTCTTGTTATTTCTCCATGTTTTCCTCTAAATTAGTCATGAATATGCATACTTCAATGATCATATTTACGCTATTTCTCTCATACATGAATGTTATTTAATAATTCTTGATTGCTCTTATATGATGTTCAGTCACCTTCCCTCTGTTAGCATGATGAGAGATACTTGATTGCCTCTCATTCCCTGACCTCCGTTTCACCCTTATTCCAGCTTGATTTGTTCCATGTTCAGCTATCATGCCCTGTAGTCTCTCTTTGCCAAAGAAAACACACCAGCAGCCCTCAAACCTTGACTCTATGCCCAATGGTCTGAACTTCTCACTTTGCATGTGAACTCTGATTGAAAACATCATCCATCCCACCAAACTCAAAAAAAAAATCCCAATAACTAGCCTAAAATCACCCTTAAACAAAGCTATATTATTAAGAGAGAGCCCTCTCTGATTGCAAGTGGGATAGAACCTGCAATCCAAAGATTGGTTTGTGCTTACCTCAGTTGTATCTCTTAAGGAGCCAAGGGACAACCTGAGTGTTAACATCATTGGCGACTCTGCTGGGGACATTTTTAGAAAATTCCAAAAATCAAGTTAGAAGATGGCAAGAAGAAATCACGCTATACAAGGTCAAATCCTGACCCAAATCCCCCAGCTGCTTATGAAAATCCTAATTTGATCCCAAGAAACTTCAAGGAACTAGAAGGAAAAGAGGATATTGTTGATTCTAGTCCTGAAACAGTTCAGTCAAAAGTTTTATTTCGTTCATCCCCTACTTCCCATAGTTCATCATCCACCCCTCCAAGCACCTTCTCCACTCCTCCATTCACTGCACATACTCCTATTACCATTATTATTACTGTTGTTCGAGTTGTTCCATTTCCTCTTGTTGTTCCACTTATACCTATAAATATGGATAATAGATATGCACCTTTGCAGTTACCAGCAAATCCAGGGGCTATGCCTCAGGATTATTAAACTAAAATCTCTTATTTTGATGGAACTGGTTCTCAAATAGCCCTACTACTCACCAAGAAGATGCAAGATTACATTGAAAACTATGAAATAGATGATGATGGTGTGAGAATGAAGATTTTTATCCAAAGTTTGACAGGTGATGTCAGGCCTTGGTTTAGAGCACTCCCTATGAACTCCATTGCTGATCCAGAAGCCTTATATCAGACATTTATCAATAGATGGGAGAAGAAGAAAGACCCCTTGCACATATTATCCGAATATGACACTATCAAAAGAGGCCCTCAAGAGGTTGTCTTAGACTATTGTGCAAGATTCAACAATGTTTACAATGCAATCCCACAGAACTTTAGACCTCCACCTGATCTTGCCTTATATAAGTTCCCTGATGGTTTTGATTCTGACATGGTGTATCAGCTGAGGGAAAGAGCCCCTCAAAGCCTAGCAGAGATGCAAAATGTTGCTGTTAGTGTGGAGGCAAATTTAATTTCCAAGAGAAATAGAGCAAGAGCTGAGAGAAGAACCACATTTAAGGAAGAACCATCAACAATTGAGCAGAAACTTGATGCTATCATCAATAGCATGCATAGTCTTGGAGATAGAGTCGGATCTGTTGAAAGGAAAACTTCATGGGATGGACAACAAGGAAACACCATTAGAAACCCAAATTTGAGGAAAAATCAGAATCCAAATGTTGGAAGGGCTAGCCCTGACCATGATATTAGGCCTCCTTTTCAAGAAGCCTATGCTGAAGCATCCACATCTAGTGAGCAAACAGAGGATACTCACATTAACCTGATGGGTTTGAAGAATGACCAACATGTTTTCCTAACTGAGGAAGACCAAGATTACCATGATGTTAATCAATTTCAGACTAAGTCTGGTGAATCATTTGACTTCAAGCAAGGATATGATTCAACTGTTTATGAGGTTCATAAGCAATATAAATAGAGGAACAGAACCATTAATGTGCTTGAGCCTATCAAGCCTAAGGATGCCAAACAACCCAAAAAGATAAAGGAAAAAGCTGCCCTCATAGAAACTGTTGATAAAACAGATCTAAATCCAAAAGAATTGACTGTGGAAGATGTTACAGATGTTCAGCCCTTTAAAAATCGGCCTTTTGTATCATTTCCCTCAAAGGAAAATTCAAACAGCACTCCTAAAAGCCTTCCCAAAACAAAAATACCTCAAGAAATCACTGATAAACAAGATATAATCGCTGATACTCCAATTGAAAAAGGAAAACCTGCCTTTCACAATGCAAAAACCCAATTAGAAAAACCATTTGATTTAGAGGTAGAGATTGCTAAGTTAAAGATATCTATCCCTCTATCTGAACTTGCTAAACACGATGTCTACAAATAGCAAATTAAAAGATCGCTGCAAATGCCTGAGAACAGGGATGATGTCAATGTTCTTGATGATCAGCCTGAGCTGTTGTTCGGTCCTGAAGTTGATGGCAAATCAGCAGTTGGAGCTATCCTACCCTTTTATGTCAGCCTGCACATTCATGATAAAGTCTTGCATAATGCAATGTTTGACTCAGGTGCCTCACACAACCTTATGCCCAAAGCTGTAATGGAGAAGCTAAACCTTGATGTCACAAGACCCTACAAAGACTTATTCTCCTTTGATTCAAGTCAGGTCAAGTGTTTAGGCTTAATCAAAGACTTATGTGTGTCTTTAGTCCAATATCCCAACAAAACAATGGACGTGGTGGTGGCTGACATTCCACCAAAGTATGGTATGTTGTTGTCAAGATCTTGGGGAGTAAAACTCCAAGAATCCTTGCAATTAGACCTCTCTTATGCCACTATTTCAATCTTTGGGCAACCAAAGAGGCTGTATAGAGAAACACTGATGAAGTATGTGGTAAGTAGTGAGGAAAAGCCCCAAAACTTTCCCATTTACTCAATCCATTCTGATATGGATTCTTTTATCTTGTTTAATGATGATATGTCTACTCCCACTGATGACAAAACTTTGGCGTTAGAACAAAAGATAAGATAAACAAAGAATCAGTTGCCCATACCCAAGAAACTGTTAAAGCCAATGATATAACCAGCATACAAGAAGAACTTCCTGAAACAGAAAATTCAAATCTGCCCACTCCAACAATGATTGAAACTCCCAATGCTAGCCAAGACCAAGAAATTCTTTGGCATTTGGAGTTTGATGGTTCAGTAAATAAGCTAGGAGTAGGGCAAGAGTGTGGATCCATAATACACAGAACAGTCATGCAGAGGGTCATGCTTATAAATTGAATCTCAAATGTACTAACAACATGGCAGAGTATGAGGCTCTCCTTTTAGGCCTTAAGCTAATCAAATCTCTAGGAGCTGTAAAAGTTTCCATTCTAGGTGACTCCAACCTAATTATTCAACAGATGAAAGGAAACTTTGTCACTAATGACAATAGGTTGAGAGCCTATAGGACTGCTACCACAGAAATACTCAATTCCTTCACCAAATCCAAGCTTCCTAAAATTCCAAGAAGCCATAATCTCCATGCACATAGCCTAGCAACTTTTGCTAGCACTTGCAAGCTGCCTTGTGAGCCCAATCACCATTTTTCTGCTGAGATAAAGCACAGGCCTGCTGTCCCTAACAATGTCAAAGACTGGCAAGTGTTTGAGAATGATGCACAAATCAACAATTTCTTGACTTTGCAGCATGAGTTTTCAGGCCTAAACATTGATGATGATGCTATGAATGATCAACAGCAACAAGCAGTAAATCAAAATCAACAAACTATAACAGCTGTAGCTGCAAAACAAATGTTGCGCCCAACCATTTTTTATGCCAAAATGCATTCAAGAGCTGAAACAAATACATTGTGATGAAATAGCTAAAACAGAGGCTGAAATCATTGATTTAAAAGACAATTTTCTACCTGCTGGACTCACCCAATTAGAGGATATTTTTTATGCAAATGATGTCCCCAAAAAGCCAAAAATGCAGCCCTTAAATGCTGCTATGGAAGACTGCAATATTGGGACGGCAGAGAAGCCCAAAATGATTAAACTGTCCAAGTCTTTGCCTCCCGATCAAAAACCAAAGTATGTTGACCTGTTCAAAGAGTTCCAAGCTGTATTTCCTTGGAGTTATGAGCACTTAAAGTCCTATGACACCTCAGTTATTCAACATACCATTCCCTTAAAACCAAATCAAAAGCCCTTCAAACAGAAATTAAGGAGAATCAATCCTGTGCTTCTCCCTTTGATTGAGAAAGAAGTAAAAAGAATGTTTGAGGCTGGTATCATAGCACCCATTAGATTTTCTAAATGGGTATCCAATCTTGTTCCCACAAGGAAAAAATCAGGTGAGATTAGGCTATGTGTGGACCTAAGAAACTTAAACCAAGTTTCCCTTAAAGACCACTACCCATTGCCAAAAATGGACCATATTCTACAAAGAGTAGTGGGGTCATCTAGAATCTCTTTGCTAGATGGCTTTTCAGGTTTTAATCAGATACTTGTTCACCCGGATGATAAAGATAAAACAACCTTTACAACACTGTGGGGAACCTTTAAATATGTAAAAATGCCTTTGGGACTTAAGAATGCAGGTGCTACCTTTCAAAGGGCAATGGACATTGCCTTTTCTAAGGAGATCCATGATTTCTTGGTGGTATACCTTGATGACCTTACCCCATTTTCAAAATCTGATCAAGAGCACCTTAAACACTTAAGGCAAGTGTTCCTTACCTGTAGGAAATATGGCATTTCCTTGAACCCCAAGAAGTCTCTCTTCAGCCTTGAATAAGGCAAACTTCTTGGCCATATCATCTCAAAAGATGGTATTAGAATTGATCTAGAAAGGATCCAAGCCATTCTTCAAATCCCCTATCCAAGAAACATCAAAGAGTTGCAAGCATTCCTAGGAAAGATCCATTTCCTAAGGAGATTTATCCCAAACTTAGATGAGCTGATAAGAATGCTAAATAACATGCTAAAGAAAGATTCCAAGGTAAAATGGACTTTAGTAGCCAAGCAGGCCTTTGAGGGCATAAAATCTGCCTTGACCCAAGCACCAATCCTCACAAGTCCTCAATTTGATAAGGATTTCATCATTTTTTCCTTTGCATCTGATAATACCATAGTTGTTGTCCTTTTGCAAAAGGATGATCAAAGAAATGAAAAACCCATTGCTTTCTTCAGCCGAGCCCTTAGAGATGCCCCCTTGAAATACCAAATCATGGAGAATTAGGCCTATGCCCTTGTTAAGGCCATCAAAGACTTCAAAATTTACATTTTATACTCCCATGTGATTGCCTATGTTCCAAACTCTATTGTAAAAGACATATTAACTCAAGAGGGATTAGAAAGAAAAAGAGGCAAATGGATTGCCAATATCCTTGAGTATGACATTGAGATAAAACCCACTAAACTGATAAAGGGACAAGGTTTAGCCAAACTGATGTCCGAAACCAATTTTCAAGCCTTAAACATTAATCAACTGGACAATGAACAGGAGCTGGCGACTCCACAGATCAGTGAAGCTTTCTTGCTATCCCCTTGGTATGTTGATATTTGTTTTATATTGTTAAACCTGTGTGCTCCTCCAGGGTTGTCCAAAACTAAAAAGAGATTTTTAAAGATGAAAGCTTCAAAATTTTGTGTCATAGATAGTGCCCTGTTTTGGAAAAATCATGAAGGAATATTGCTAAATTGTTTAACTATGAATGAAACTGATAGTGTTATGAAAAAGTTTCATGTAGGGGACTGTGGAGAGCACCTATATTGGAAGTCCACTGTTGATAAGATATTAAGGGCTGGTTTTTATTAGCCCTCTTTGTTTGCAGATGTCAAAAAGTTTGTTGTTTCATGCCACAAATGCCAAATCTTTGAAGGCAAAAGAAAGCTGCTACCCTTGCCCCTAAAGCCCATTTCAACCGAGAAACCTTTTCAACAATGGGGTCTAGACTTCATTGGAGAAATCCACCCATCCTCTTCTGGCCAGCATAAGTGGATTTTAACAGCCACAGACTATTTCACCAAATGGATTGAGGCTATCCCATGTAGGCAGGCCAATGACTCCACCATCATCCAATTCCTTGAAGCCAATATCCTTTCCAGATTTGGCTGCGCTGAAAAGATCATTACAAATAATGCTCCTGCCTTCAAGTCCAAGAAAATGATCAGTTTTTGCCACAAATTTCACATCACCTTACGCCACTCCACAGCCTATTACCCTCAAGGTAATGGCTTGGCCGAATCATCTAATAAGAGCCTCATTAACATCATTAAGAAAGTGCTGGAGGAAAGCAAGAAGAACTGGCACAAAAAGCTGGTAAATGCCCTATGGGCAGACAAATTGTCAACCAAGAGATCCATTGGAATGAGCCCATATGAATTAGTCTATGGCATGTAGGCTAAGTTCCCTTCATCTTTGGGAATCCCTGTGATCAAGCTGCTCCAAGAGATTCAGGCTGAGCCAAATGATATCCAAAGGAGAATAAACCAAACCATCCATCTTCAGCAAACAAGAGAGCAGGTCTATAACAGAGCATAGATTTTACAAGAGAGACTAAAGAAAATGTTTGACAAGAGAACCAAGGCCAAAGATTTCTTCATCGGCAATAAAGTCTTAAGATGGGATTCAAGAAGGGAGGACAAAGGAAAACATGGCAAGTTTGATTCCCTTTGGAGAGGGCCCTTTATTATTTCAGCTGTGCAGAGCAACAATACATATTTCTTGAAGACCATAGATGGCAGCGCAGCTGAAGAAGGCCTTGTTAATGGCTGAATGTTGAAACATTATCATGATCCATTTTAATGAGAGACAACGCAACTGTATATATATCTTTGTACATAAATACTTGTATTATCAACACTTTATTTTAATTTTTGCAGCAGGCCGATAGAGGAACAACGCAGAATTTTTTTGAAGAAAAGAACCAAAAGAAAGCTCCATTTCAGATCTTTGTTTTTGAAATAATTCCAAAGAAGTGTTCAGGGCAGATTTGTGCATGTTTAAGCACGCAGTAGATGGCAAGAACAGCGCTGTAGTGTCACAGCAAATTTCAGCTAAAAAGTGTTGCATAAAAGATTCAAAACTTCAGTCAATAGTATCAAAAAACAGAGGAGTGTTTCAGTTTACAGCAACAATTGAAGATCAAGGCAGTCTGACCTGCTGTTCTTGGCTTTTCACAAGGAAAAGCCATCCCCAAGTGGAGCCACTGTTAGCCTCCTATTGCAATAGGTTTTCATATTTCATGATTAACAGTTGAAAATGCCAAATATGTCATGTTTCTCATGCTGCAAAGGTTCCATATTTCCAAGAAGTTCAATTTTTGAAGAATCATACCATTTTTGAAGAATTTTTCAGTTAAGGGAGGGCCAAACAACTTAATCTTGGCCTCCCTAGGTTTAAATTTCTTGTTTTAGAAGATAGAGAATAAAAATATGTCCAAACTGTTTAATCTTGGCAGATTATTAGTTAGGTAGAGAAGCAAGGGTGCTCATCAGCTTAATCTGAGCCCCTGGAAGGTATAAGGATAGATTTAGATAGGAGGATAGCCAAAAGAAAAGTTGAAAAGCTGGGTTTGCTAGTTCAAGTGCACCCAAACCAGAAAGAAGAGAAAATTCTAGGTAAGTAGGCCGGGTAAGTAGTTCTGAGGTGGCAGAATGATGATTTGTGATCCATTTCATGTTTTCAAGTGTTAAATCTATTCAGATCACAAGTATAAGGGAAAATCTATTTGGAGCAGTGTTATAGACATTTTTGGGCACTCCAATCCCAATCATAAATGTCAATAAACCAAGGGCTCTTAGGTCCCTAAAAGTGTTGTTCCGACCCCTAAAGGAACAAGGTCAACTGATTACATCTTCTCCCAGAAGTTCTCCATGAAAATCTACTCAGAACTGGTCGAAACTGGACCATTTCACCTGCTCCATAGGCAAAGTGCACTGCATCCCACCTAAATACACACAGTAGGTGCGGTGCATGTCAAAAATCCCTTCTATGGGGTGCGATTGGCGAGAAGGGACAAATGGCAGGGTCAGTCCGCAAGGTGGAGGAGCATGGAATCTTCCAGAAACTTCTCCTATGACACTTGCCTCTTTGAATTAGACTAGGGATGAGTAAGAGATCATCAATCTCCAAGTGGAATCAAGAACTATCAGAGAGAAGACACTAGTCAAATCTCAAAAGCTGACTCACCCCCCTTACAAACATCTATATATGGATCCCTCATCCTAGAGATCCAGAGGCTGGAATTTTGCATCTTGTAAGGAAGTACTATTGGTTTCTTGGTGTAATATCATAGTGTTGGGTGATCTAAGTTTTTTATGAGGTGAAGAAGGGCTTCTTGCTGAGGGGATGATGCTGGGTCAGAACAATTGGTTGTAATTCTCTTGGCTTTTTCTTGATTATCAATAAAGCTATTCAAGTTTTCCTCCATGCTCTTGTATTATTCATGTTTTATGCATTTGTATGGTCAATTTACATCTGATCCTAGATTGTTTATGATAATAGATCTATGTTCTCGTATAGTGTTATGCTGTTGTGACTCTCCAGGTGCTATTTGAAGCTGGGTATACGAGAAAGCTAGTAGCAGAGGACTATCAGAAGGGAGAGGAACCAAATAAGGAACCAAGCGCAAGACAGAGGTTGGTCTCCTTTATTCTTCTCTCATCTATTTCTCATAAAGGAAAATTAGAGTGGTTTTAGTTTGTTTGTTTCTAAGGTAGCCACTAGCCTTAGTGGGATTAGCAGTTCTGCATAGACACTTTTCCGGGTAACAAAATAGCAACTCCGCTGGGGAGAGAATAGATTGTTTGTTTATCTGCATCTGTTTACTTTATAAACTTACAGACGGAGCCTGAAGCCAAGCCAGCTAGCCTTCAAACTGCATTTGTTTTATGAATGCAAAGTAGATCAATGCTGCTTCAGTCAATCTCTGGGTTTTGTCTATGAATTAAACATTTGATCTACAAGCTCTCTAATTGCCCTTGTGGTGGCTCTAGTAACCTCTTTAGATCTACCCCTGTGATTGATTTACTGATTACCACTTGCTCGGCCTAAATCCCTGAACTGAACTGCAAACTGTGACCTGGAACCCAGTCAAAGTCTCATCCCTGGTCCAGCGCACTGTCTGTTCTGTGAACTTCAAATGCATCGCACTTCCCGAGTGTAGTAGGTGCGCTGCATTTCAGTTTCACTGTGTTACAAGTGCGCTGATTAAACAAGGCCTTGTTCCTAAATTTTGGTTTCTATGTTCACTCTTTTCAGTTCTATTCAAGAGTTTTGCTGCCTGTAGTTAATACACCTCTGTTTGAAACCCCTTTCCTTGCTGTTATTCCACCTCCATTGTGCAAAGAACTGTAAATGTTTTTATGTATTTTGAGTCATTTTCAGTTCTGCCTTACAAACAAGTAGCGTAATT
>Ga0115851_100971_pt1 | contig 14462 bp, 10 predicted proteins | sample InSIn2gowninarea_FD_83865 | JGI IMG/M metagenome (GOLD analysis project Ga0115851, IMG submission 83865)
CTAATAGAGAGCAGTAGCGATCGTGGACGTGAATCACATCGTACTGTTCTTGCTTGCAGTGCTGCCAAAGCTGCCACCAGTCCCAGCCTTTATGACCTGTAAAAAACCTTTGGGCGCCAACGGCATTAGAAATTGGTGCGTCTTTAGATAAAATTGTCACGCTATGACCGTTGCTGCACGCGGCGTTGGCAAGGTCAACGACTACCTTTAAAGAGCCTCCTCCGGTCTGAAACTGATAAATAGCTTGGAGAATTTTCATTGCTATACAGGGGATTTATTGAATAGCGGTGGTATCAATGACACTAGGAGTTGCCACCATGAGATGAGCTAAGTCTGCGTACTCTCCAGCTAGAGAAGTGGTAGCATTTTGCGTATTTATTGCCTTGGCGTAGTTGCTGTTAAATTTGGCTAAAGCAACTTGAAACATAAAAGCTGGATTACCTAGCAAATAACGCACAGCTAAACGCTTAGGCTCAAGGTATAGGCGATACAACCATTCCCAGCCCGTGTTGGCAAGTAGTTTTGGGCAGTCAGGTACAATTCCTGCTAGGCGATCAATGACGGCACCACCGGTCAATATGGCATTAACATTAAGACGACTTTGGTGCAGGCGTACCCAGTTTTCTTGAATAGGCATCCCCATTCCTACAATTAAAATTTGGGGTTTTATTGAATTAATTTTGTGAATAACTGCGGCATTTTCTGAAGGATCGTCCGTGGCAAAATATCCATCGCGTCCATGTATAATCATATTTGGATAGTCAATCTGCAATTGCTCTACAGCCTTTTGTAAATACTCAGGTTTAGAGCCAAGCAAAAATACTGATAAATGATGGCGATCGCAATGTTCCAGTAATTTTGGCATTAAGCATGTATAAGAAGCGCGATAACCTATAGGGATCTTACGACCCTCCATGTAGCTAATAGCGTTTAAAATGCCTAGACTGTCGCAATGGGTAATATCTGTACTTTGCATATATTCATAGAACCATGGTAACTGCAAAGAAAAATTGAATCCATGGACATTGTAATGAGCTACAGTAATCTTTTTCTGCTCTATGCAAGCAGTGTGAATAGCTGCAACAATATTTGAAACCGTCATACAATTTATTCGTCGTCCCAAGAGATCCACATCAAAACTAGGTAAGTTTTCTGCTAGATCGTCGCCTTGCTCTATAAGCATAATTTTAAATCTCCATCTACCAAAATATAGGCGAATAAAAACTTTCAGCTCAAAAGATTGTTTGGGCTGTTTTAAAATATTTGAACTTAGTAAATGCACTAATAGGAAAACTTGCTGTCAAGTGCTGCCACTTGATTCAATTTACACTACCCTATACCTGTTATAAGTTTGTTACAGGATGTTTGGATAAAGGGCAAATAAATTCATTATAAAGAGAGCATAAACCTTAGCGAAAATCTCTAAATTGTCAACCAAGCCTAAGAAACCCATTGCAAAAAAATTACTAAAACTTTATCATGTAAATTATTTTGTCGAGCGCTGGCTGATAAAATAGTAGGCTATATTATTTGCATAATATCTAATTGAGCATAAATACTTATAATGAAAATTAAGTAATTGCGTAGGCGATCGCCTACGCAATTGTTTAGGTTTTTTGATAAAGTATTTAAATCAAAATCTCCTTGGTTATCAAGCTATAACTTTTAGCTTGTAGAAGTAAAATAGCGCTTCTTTCACTATTAAGATATAAACTAATTAGTAATATTTCTGCTCACAATAAAGGAAAGCGCGGACTCCACCATTTAGCTAAAGCAAACCAATTTTTTTCTAGTTGGCGATAAGATTCGTCTGTAGAAACACGATCTAGCGAGACAGATAGATGAGACCACAAACAACGGCGATCGCGTAAGTCTCTTTGAGCGGCTAACCACAGCAAAATATTATTTGGTTGGAGGTCGTAGATATTCCGATTGTGAAAAAACTGTTCGCTAGTGACAGTACTTTCTCCTTGGGAATTGATACAAGAAATTAAGTGAGCTTGATTTTGATATGTAAAAAGTTGATAATAGCCAATTTTGGGTTGATACCGCGTTATCAAATCAAGCTGATTAGTATTTAAGGGAATAGAAGTAGAGTTTTTAATAAATAGTTGAGAATTACCGCTAGTACCAACTACATAGTGCATATTTACATCTAGTTGATAATTTTTCCCTTGAGTGTAGCGATAGTATTTAGTTTTAGAAAAAAGCTGATTGTCTTTAGATTTAGTGGTTGAAGCAGTGGCTACTTGAGATTGCCACCCTGAGAGGGGAACCACTGCGGGAAAATTATAAGTAGTAGGTTTTCCTAAAGTTGGATCAAAAATTGATTTACCAAGGATTGTTACTAACCCTACAAAAGTTGCCGCTAACAATGCGGTACGGAACTGTTGCCTAATAATCATAACTGCTTAAGTTTTGCCGACGGAGAATTGTTTGGGTTGTCTTGCGGCAGTAGAAAACGGCAAAACAATCCAAAAATTAGAATAGAAATTAACGAAAATATCTGCGAACCGTCTCCTTGATGCCAATAGTCAAAGGTTGCTAAATTGGAAAAAGCAACTAAAACAGCCATAAGAGCAATCCGAATTCCATTGACTATAAAGGCAATAAGTACTGCCAGCACAGGTAAGAATATTTTTACTAAAGGCTTAGTCGGAAACATTACTAAAAACAGTACTGACAGCTTAAACATCATCAGCATTGGGATGAGACCCGAACAGCCCGCATAAACTTCTACCGAGCCTGTGGGCAGAATTACATTAACTCCTTGAAGCTTTACGTCAAATCCGCCATACCACAGCAGAAAATATGCAAAATGAGCAGCGATCGCATTTAGATCGGTAAATTTCTCGATAATGGTTGAAACCAAGACTTGGGGAAGTACAAGAGTAAAAATAACAATTGCTTCTTGCCAATATTGTTTTATCCCTTTAAAGCCGGAGGTTAGTATTCCCAGACCTAAAAAAGTAAATAAAGGTGAGACTTCTACCAAAATGTCGTTAGGAACATGAACGAACATACTCCTAATGAGAGGCAAAAATATCAGCACTAAACCCAAAAAACTAGCAACCGGATTGCTTTTTATCGCTAAATTTTGATGTTTTCTACTTATTAAAAGTAAAACCACACCCCAACCGATTGCACTAATGGTCATTTTATCGATATCGCTATCAAATTTCCAAACTGCATTAATGTGAATAGCAATTAAAGCTACAGTTATTCCTAGTAACCAAAGGTTAGGCTTAAGTATTTCTTTACTTAAGTAATGATTAGTTGATCTCATTAGTTATATGTTCGCTGACATTCCCAGCACGATTTTCTTTGCTTGATTTCTAATAGATAATAGGTTGAGTTGACTTTTGTTTGTGTTTTAGGTTGCGCTTAAGGGTTGAAACCATACCTAAAGCCCCAAGAGCGAATAATCCTAAAGTAGCTGGTGGTGTAGGAACAGTATGGGGCTTACTAGCCATTAGGGTATAGCTTGCTTGGGTAGTTTGAAACTTAACTGGTAGCGTCTGTAAAACAGTTATAGGGTCTTGACCATAGTTCCCTGCAATATTGATATTAAAATTATCTTCATTACCGCCGGACTGTAATCCAGAATTAATGCCGCCTCCTTGACAGTTACCACTGTTATTTGTACTGACGGACGATATACAAATATCAATGTTCTTGTAACCGCCAGGAAACCTTTGGTTTCCAGTTTCTACATAAGCGGAATCAAATACTTGTCCTGCGGAACTGAAAGAAACTCCCGTAGCATTAGGAGTTACGCCTAAACCGATACTTGTTACTGCGGCTTTAAAAGAAGCATCTGTTTGATTGCTAAATGAAGTTTCTAATGAAAGAGCTGACGAAGTGAAGTCAGTAACTTTAAAGTAACCTTTCGCCCGTAGCGGCTCAGAGGTAACGCCTTCAAGAATCCAATAGGTCTTAAAAGTTTTGCCAATATCCGCCGTTGTAATTTCGATAGTATAAGGTGCTTTATTTGCTTGCGTACCAGGGAGAGACTGAGGATTTAAAGAACCAACAGTAAAGGCACTAGCGGGAGAAGCTCCAACATATACCGTAGCCAAACTAGCAGTAACTAGTAAAAGATTGCGAGCAGTTTTATGATTGAAAATTTTGCCGTTCACAGATTGTTTCCCTCTTGTTTTGTTAGAAATATCAGTTGAAGCTGAAAAGATTTAAGGCAATTTACTACTAATACATGTGTGCCTAATGGCATAACACCTCAGTAATTTCCATAGTGTCGTATATAACTTGAGAGTAGGTATAAATTGGATGAAGTAATTGTAAAAAAACTATAAACTTACTTAGAACGGGTAAGTACTGTCAGACAACGAGTATACAAACTTTAATCTCAATCCTCATTTCTTGATTTTTGTTTTTATTTTTTGCGTGTTTTTACTGAAGCACGTAGCAAAATAAGAGGCATCTTTATACAAAGTTGATAAACGAGCTTTGAGACAAGTAATGTAAATCTACGTAGAGACAAGAAAACACTACAAATCCCTTTTTCAGCGATCGCACTCAATGCACTTTTGTTATTTCCTCACGGACTTGGAGGTAAAGTATAGGCAAAACGAATGTTAACAAAATTATTAGGAGTTGAACGATAAGCAGAAAGGCTACTTAACCATTCGCCACAGCCCTGTCAAGGATATGCAAACGTTGCACCACCCCGCAATACTTTTTGAGAGTTAGCGCGCTAAGGCGAACCATCACTACTCAGATCTTGCACCTAACGGAAAAACAAGGATTTTAGGCTCTCCTATTTTCAGTCGCGCGATCACTTGATAACAGGGAAGCCTTACTTGGAGTGAAGATTAGCCTAAAGGTAAGTGAGCTAAAACATTTGTAGTAGAGGAGTTTGAGCTTGGTGCAAGATCTGAGACTAGGCGCTCCTGTATAGTTGTCATGTGTCCGCACACACATCGCCGTGAAACCCCATATTGACCAAGCCAAAGCGATTACTTACAGCGTCATTAGCTGAATCTGTAAAATCTTCAATCCAAGGACACCTCAAGTTATTACCTCAGTAAAATAAAGTTGTACTTCCTGCTCGACAAGCATACTTCCACTGAGATTCCGACGGAGGCGTATATTTAGAGTTTTGCAATAAAATTTCTAATTCATCTTCCGATAAATGCGCTACATCTGCATTAGCAAAAGTCGAACCTTCTAAATATTCTTGGTATAAGAAGTTGTCTTCATCAAGGCAATCAAATAACTCTGCTTGCGCCCAACTTAGAGGAAAACGTGCTAGGAGAAAAGGAGCAATTTTAACTTGACGAATAGGATGCCAATTGCCCCTAACTAAAAGATTATTAATCCACACTGCGGCTTCTGCATCATGTTCATAAGCGATTGCTGTAAATGCAGATAGATAAACTATCTAATGAAAAATGAGTGTAACAAACTTAACTTTGCCAGGTGTGAATTTAGCTCAAGAGCGGCGGTAAAATGTGTCTGGCAGATTATTAGGAGCGATCGCACGTTATAAAGCATTATCTACCTTGTGGAGCTTAACGATGTTTTTATAGAAACCTCATCGCAAAGAATAATTTTTAATCTGTCTAATGAATGATTTTTTTCGCTCAACGCTGTAACTACAAATAGCAAGAGAGTTATCAGCAGGAGTGTTATCGACAATGCGCTACAAACTTCTGGGTAAAAGCGGTTTAAGAGTCTCGGAACTTTGTTTGGGAACAATGACTTTTGGTGAAGATTGGGGCTGGGGAGCTTCTAAAGATGAAAGTCGGCAAATATTCGATGCTTTTGTCTCGGCAGATGGCAACTTTATCGACACTGCCAATGGATATACTGATGGCTCTAGTGAAAAAATTGTTGGCGATTTCATTGCCACAGATAGAGAGAGATTTGTTGTTGCTACTAAATATTCCTTTCCATTAGCAATGAACGATAAAGCAGGTAATCCTAATGGTAGCGGCAATCATCGCAAAAATATGATGCAGTCGCTAGAAGGCAGCTTAAAACGCCTCAATACTGACTATATCGATTTATTTTGGCTTCATGCTTGGGACTTCATGACACCCATTGAAGAAGTCATGCGGGCTTTTGACGATTTGGTGCGATCGGGTAAGGTACTCTATATCGGCATTTCTGATGCCCCTGCTTGGATTGTGGCACAGGCAAATACCTTAGCCCAGTGTTATGGTTGGACACCGTTTGTAGCTTTGCAGGTTGAGTATAGTTTGGTGCAAAGAACCCCTGAACGGGACTTATTACCGATGGCAAAAGCATTTGACTTAGCCGTTACGCCTTGGAGTCCTTTGGGTCAAGGTGTATTAACAGGTAAGTATAATCAAAGTCAAAATAGTAGCGAGGAGCAGAGGCGATTAGAACAAATCCCAGAAAAGAATTTAGCGATCGCTCAAGTTGTAAGTCAAATTGCTTCAGAAATCGGACACTCACCTTCTCAAGTTGCTCTAGCATGGCTACTAACACAAAGCGGCGTGACTATCCCAATTATTGGGGCGCGGAAATTGTCGCAGTTTCAAGATAATCTTGGTTGCCTTGATGTTACGCTTGCGCCAGAGCAGATGCAACGCTTGAATGAAGTTAGCCAAATTGAGCTAGGTTTCCCTCATGATTTTTTAAGTAGCGATATGATACACGATCGCTTATTTGGCGGCACGTTCGACGTAATTCAAAATCATCGTCTCTAAACAAAAAAAGCGTTTGCAAGCATTGCGGTCAAATCGTAAGATGGTGAGATGAAAAATCACCACTTATCCCAAATTCCCCCTTGTACCTGGAATCGTCCCATTGGCTTAGGATGGGACAAACCTTACACCGTCCGCAACCCTAGCAATCTCGATGATGGTGCTTGGCATGGTATGCCATTAGGCGGCTTTGGCGCGGGGTGTATTGGGCGTTCCTCTAAAGGAGACTTTAATCTGTGGCATATTGACGGGGGAGAGCATACTTTTAAAAGCATCCCCGCTTGTCAATTTAGCGTTTTTGAGCAGCAAGAAAACCGCACTTCAGCTTATAGTTTATGTACGGAAGCACCAGAAGATCGCACTTTACAAGCTTGGCAATGGTATCCGAAAAATAGCGGTACGTACCACGCTCTTTATCCTCAAAGTTGGTTTGTCTACGAAAATGTATTCCTTTGCGAACTTACTTGCGCTCAATTTTCGCCCATACTAGCGGATAATTACCAAGAAACTAGCTATCCTGTGGCAGTATTTGTTTGGAATGTGCATAATCCTACAGATCAACCGCTAACACTGAGTATTATGCTGACCTGGCAAAATATGGTGGGTTGGTTTACTAACTCAATCAAGTCTCCAAAAGTGCGAGTTAGAGATGATGGTAGTCCAGTTTATGAGTACGAACCATGTTTGGGACAAAGTGCGGGAAACTATAACACACTAGTAGCAGATGCGAATATAGGTTGCGTCCTAGGTAGCGTTGGTAGTAAAGATGTGGTTGAGGAAGGGGTAGGGCAATGGGCGATCGCCACTGCCAATAATCCAAAAAAATACCAAGTATTCCATCATACGCGCTGGAATCCTACAGGTACGGGGGCTGAAGTCTGGCAAAGCTTTGCTACCGATGGTTCTTTACCTAACTATATCGATGAAACACCAATTGCTGATGGCGAACAATTAGCAAGTGCGATCGCGGTTAAATTTACTTTAGAGCCGGGTGAATGCTTAGAAATCCCGTTTGTTTTAGCTTGGGATTTTCCGATTACAGAATTTGCCCCAGGAGTAAATTATTATCGTCGCTATACAGACTTTTTTGGCAAGAGCGGTCATAATGCTTGGGCGATCGCCTCTGATGCTTTGCAACAATACCAAACTTGGCGGCAACAAGTCCAAGTTTGGCAGCAACCAATTATCGATCGCGTTGACTTGCCAGATTGGTTTAAGATGGCGCTGTTTAACGAGCTTTACGATCTAACTTCTGGTGGTACATTGTGGAGTGCGGCCGATGAACGCGATCCAATCGGACAATTTGCCGTCTTAGAGTGTATAGATTACCGTTGGTATGAAAGCTTGGATGTGCGGCTTTATGGCTCATTTGGGTTATTAATGCTGTGGTCAGAATTAGATAAATCTATTTTACGAGCATATGCAAGAGCGATTTCTACAAGCGATCGCACAATTAGAGAAATTGGCTACAACCAATCAACGGGCTTGCGAAAAGTTACTAACGCCACACCCCACGATTTGGGCGCGCCAAACGAACATCCTTGGGAAAAAACTAACTACACTAGCTACCAAGATTGCAATTTATGGAAAGATTTGCCTAGCGATTTTGTTTTGCAAGTTTACCGAGATTTTGTGCTGACAGGTTCCACTGATTGGGAATTATTGTGGGATTGCTGGGCAGCAATTGTCCAGACTTTAAATTATCTCAAAACCTTCGATCTTGACGGCGATGGCATTCCCGAAAACTCCGGCGCGCCAGATCAGACATTTGATGACTGGCGCTTGCAAGGTGTGAGTGCCTACTGTGGAGGATTGTGGATAGCAGGGTTGGAAGCGGCGATCGCCATTGGTAAAACTTTAATGAGTTATCCTCAAGAACATCCCTTAGGAGAAATTCTCACGTCTCCCTTAAATCAACCGCCAATTGATGAAACTATCGCTACTTATCAAACTTGGTTAGAACAATCGCGTCCAATTTATCAAGCAGAACTTTGGAACGGACAGTATTACCGCCTCGATAGTGAAAGTGGTTCTGAGGTAGTTATGGCAGATCAGTTGTGCGGGCAATTCTACGCTCGATTACTTGGTTTACCAGATATTGTAGAGCGCGATCGCACTATTTCTAGTCTCAAAACTATTTACGATGCTTGCTTCCTCAAGTTCCACAACGGTGCTTTCGGTGCGGCGAATGGTCTAAAAATTGATGGTTCTCCAGAAAATCCCGATGCTACGCATCCCTTAGAAGTGTGGACGGGAATTAACTTCGGACTTGCGGCTTTTTTGATCCAAATGGATATGAAAGAAGAAGCATTGAAGCTTACCGAAACGGTGGTACAACAAATTTACAACAATGGGCTGCAATTTCGTACTCCTGAAGCCATTACCGCGGTAGGAACGTTCCGAGCTTGCCACTACCTGCGCCCGATGGCGATTTGGGCAGTTTACGGAATGCTAAATAACTTTAAATAAGTGTCAGCCTATTCCTACGGTAGGAATAGGCTGACAAAACTAGCTATGGAGGTAAACTTCTATCTAATTTTTGGTAACAAGGCAATAGGATTAACGGCACCTTTACCACCAGGATGTACTTCAAAGTGGAGGTGAGGTCCGGTACTACGCCCCGTGCTACCCATATCAGAAATGTGCTGCCCTTGGGCTACAAATTGACCGGGCTGCACCCACAATTTATAGTTGTGAGCATAGCGAGTCAAAGAACCGTCGGCATGCTGGATGTCAACTAGGTTGCCGTAGCCTCCTTTGTTCCAGCCAGACTTGATTACTACACCTGTGGCGGCTGTTGATGGGTATATGCGCGAGCCAGATAGCCGCAATGTGGAGTATATTACCCCACCCTCTACTCAATACGACAAACTATTATGCGACTTGGTGCTACCTCGGCAACGGTTACGCAAGCTGTTAAAGCGTTTGGGCGATTACACCCTGATTCCCGGTAGTACTCTATCGTTGGGGGGCAGCGATACTTTTTATCGCTCCGACCCTCATAATCCCTACCATACTTATATTGAACAGACTTACGGCACAAAAGTTGTTACCGCCAGCGTACATATAAATATTGGGATTGATGACCCAGAATTATTAATGCGGGCGTGTCGTCTTGTCAGAGTAGAAGCACCTTTATATCTTGCTCTTAGCGCTTCTTCGCCATTTTTAGATAGTAAAACTACTGGGTATCACTCTACTCGCTGGGGACTATTTCCGCAAACTCCCAGCAATGTTCCTCTATTTACTAGCCACGCTCATCATATCGAGTGGGTAGAAGCCCAAATTGCCGCCGGGACTATGCAAAATGTCCGGCATTTGTGGACTTCCGTGCGCCCCAATGGCGATCGCCGCCCTTACGATCTCAATCGTCTAGAATTGCGGATTTGCGATTTAGTAACTAATCCAATTTCTTTACTAGCAATTACAGCTCTAATTGAAGCTCGGCTTTGGCAGTTGTTTGACGAGCCTGAACTAGATCCGCTCGTCAGTAGCACCTTTTCGCCCTCCGACTTATTAGAAGTGACTAAAAATAATGAAGCGGCGGCGGCAGCACACAGCCTAGATGCTCCGTTAGTTCACTGGCAAGATGGCAGAAGTATTGTTGCTAGAGATTGGATTGAAGAAATTTACTCCCAAGTATGGGACATATCCAAACAAAGAGGCTTTAGCTGTTTTCTCTCGCCTTTAGTAAAAATTCTGCGTGAAGGAAATGAAGCCGAGCAATGGTTAAGGCTAAATTCTTGCGGCTTCGATCCTCGGCAAGTGATTACATATGCTCATGTAGCGATGGCAGAGCGCGAATTGGAACTAGAAGATAAGTTATGCCCGTCCTTGCTGGCTTAATTGTCCCCGCACCTCCTTTAGGGTTTGCCTTTAAAGGAGCAAAACTAACTTTATTAGCACAAAAATTAGATCTTTTGCCTGAATCCACTTTACCGCCCCCGCGCTGCCAATACTTGTGGGACTTGCGCTCCTGTTCCCCCAAAATTAGGAAGCTAGGGGGCAAAAGATTATTCACTTTTTGAAGTCTATTAATTATTCGCCTCAATCGTCAGATAACTTCAGAATATCTAATCAATCAATTAGCTCCACTGACCATTAAAAAAACTATATAAAAGTTATCGGGTTAGTTAAACTACGATCCTGCCCAATAATTCGTGTTTCCGGTGCAGCCCAAGTTTAAATGCCTCACGTTGTCTTGATTAATCCCCAAATTCCCCCCAATACGGGCAATATTGCCCGTACCTGCGCTGCTACCTGTACAACACTACATTTAGTTGCCCCCCTAGGTTTTGAAATTAGCGATCGCTACCTCAAACGAGCGGGCTTAGACTACTGGTCTTATGTAAATTTGCAGTACCACGACTCTATTGATGCTTTTCAGACTTATCAACAGCAACAAGGAGGGCGTACCATTGGTTTTAGCGTTACTGGCAAATGTAGCTATTTAAACATTAAATTTCAGCCGGATGATTGGTTGTTATTTGGTAGTGAAACTACGGGGTTGCCACCAACCGTTTTAACGGATTGTCAGGCAACAGTGTATATTCCCATGAGCCAGCCAGGAGTGAGGAGTTTAAATCTGTCCGTAAGTGTCGCTATAGGTTTATTTGAAGCTTATCGTCAAATTGGCTTACTAAAATAACTTCCAGTTTTCTCCGTAAAAATACGGCGGTAGGAAGGTTTTTTAATTGGAGTTATGTTGGCTAAAACTCCTGCTTATACTGGCTTTTAATAAATTTAAATCAGGCATTGCTATTAACACAACCTGAAGACTAAGCCAACAAAAAACTTATAAGCAATTCCTATATTACTTGAGCAAGTCAACTACAAATTAGCACCAACTTTTGTTATTCTAATTTAACTAATTAGCAAGTTTGCCCCGCAGGTCTAGCCCTGAGTGGCAACGATCTTAGCAAGTTTATATTGCCAAGGATTGATTTGCCCAGAGTAAAAAAATTGTTCGCTACCCTTGTTTTTATCGCAGTAATTGGCTAGATTTTGCGGTGGGATTTCAATTAATCAAAACCTGTTGAACGTGAGGTTATGTTACAAAGATCTGATTAATATTTGCGGCGACCTGCAACTTAGCCTATGCTAAATCGAGCAATTTCTCTAAATTTGCTCCCCGCCCGATCGCCCTTCTTAAATCCTGCCCTGATTTTCTACCTGGAGATGGTACTAATTACTTGATAACCAACAACTAATACTTGAGCGCAAAATGCCAGTATATTGAAAATTTCTCAGATTGGTGTAAACTTGTGTAAATTAAATTGTCCAAAAGATATGAATTAAATTATGTCTATTGGATGAGGGCGAATAAAAAATTGTAATGTTGTTAAAGCAAGACCATCATTGATTGCGTAAATCAAGAGTAGTCAAGCAAAGCGTGTTTCTAGGAGGTCGTTTTTGAAACGAGCATGGACTAAAAAAGTTAAAAGTTTGCCCAGTAACGCCGTCGGTAACGAGGCTCTGGAAAGACAATTACAGCCACATCCGAATGTAAAACGGCGGATATTTCGGACTTCTGCTGCCATGATTGGCTTAACAGTGTCAATAGGAACGCCAAACTTTATCCTGACCCAAGCAGCCCCAGTACCAGAGGGTAGAAGTAGCCAATCAGAGTCGATTCAAGAGGCTACCTTAGAAACAGTACAAAATACTCCGGCAACAGAAACCTACCAAGTAATGCCCGTAACGGTGGTAACGCCTTACCAGTCATCGGCGCTCTTGTCTTCTGGCGATCGCATTACGCCAAAGCCGTCCGCAGTAAAAAAGATTATCGCCCCAAGCTACCATCCACCGGCTCCGGTCGTTCAAGCCAGCGTACCCGAAGCAAGTTTGACTCTGACACAACAACCATCTAGCCAAATAACTGCTCAAGAGCCAGTGGTAAAGCAGGATGTTAGAGCAATACTACGCCAACATCAACAGGCAGTTAGCTTAGAGCAAACCCAAGCCATAGCTCCGCTAGTAGCAACTAGCCAAAGTCGCTTGATTGCTCAACTCAAAGCTAGTCAAAAAGCAGAAATAGCTGATGCTCCGGCAATGAACGAAGTTCTCCCTACTCAAGTAGAGACGGATTCTAGCCTGTTAGCAGTACGCCAACAACCGCCGGAAGTTGCCCTTAACCCAGAAGCAAATAGTAACTGGACGGCAAAGCAAAGGCTGCTCGTAGCTCGCTTAAAAAATACCCAAAATCTCTCTCCGGTAAACCATCAGCAAGAAACACAAGTACCTAGCGATGTTGATTTAGCAGCATCCACAACTACCAATAGCCAAGCAAAGGTAGAGTTGCCCGCACCAGTAGTTGCAGTAAACAGTACAGAACAAGCATCGAGTCAACTATCTAGCGAAGTACCCGCCGTTGCTAATAGCGAGGAAAGGGAATTTACAGCGCAACCATCACCGCTAGAAATAGGGGGAATGCTGGCTACGGCGTTAAACCAAGAAGCTAATACCTCTGCCCAACCGTCGCCAGCCGTTACCGCCGTCACGGAGCCATTAGCCCAAAACCTTCAACCCGTATTTGTGCTTCCCGAAGCATCCATAGCGCAAGAGCAAATAAATACTGCCCCTACAGAAATAAAAGAAGTTGACGAGCAAAAGATAGCTACTCGCAACACACCAGAAGTTGACGAGCAAAAGATAGCTGCCCAAGACACTTTTGCAGAAATAGAAAATGCTACTCCCACAAAGGAAGCATTAGTTAACGTCAACGAACCAATTATAGTAAGTTCCGCAACGTTAGAATACCAAGTTAAGCCAGGAGACACCCTTACAAACATTGCTTCTGCCCATCGTCTATCTCCCCCAGAAATTGCTAAATTTAACAATTTACCCAACCCAAACTTACTGTTAGTAGATCAAAGGCTAAAAATTCCTAATTTGACTAGCATGAAGACCCAAGCAAACGTTGTCGTGCTACCACCAGTGGAAAAAGTAGAGCCAGTAGCAAAGGTTAATGGTTTATCTGCGCCTACACTAGAACCAGTCAATAAAGTAGTGCTGGTTTCGACAGAGCAAAAAACTGTACCGGAAAATACCGCCGCGACAGCATATACAGGTGTGGGCGGTAGTATTTCTGATGCGGAAGTAGAAACACAGCCCCTAGAGCCAACAGCCCTAAGTGCCTTGCAAACGCAGTATGCCCAAAATCTACAAAACGACGTACAAAAGCTACAACGCAAATATTATGCTCAAAATAGTAGCAGCAATTCCATAGTGCCAGCCCAAGCTGTAAAAAGCGATCGGGGACGCGCCGCCGTTGATTCTAGCTCTAACTTAAATGACGAACCCGTCAATCCAGAGTTTCGGGTTGCTCAAACTTTTGCAGATTTAAAGCCCGTACCTCAAAAGAGATTAGTTAATCAAGTAAAATACTCAGCTCCAACTACAGTTAGAGACAGAGTAGCGACAGCGCCCACAAGCGCAGACAATTCTGTTGAATCATTCTCCGGACAACAAGTTGCTCCAGAGCTACCGCCTTTGGCTCCAGCTTTGAACTATCTGCCTCAGCCTAGTGGCACCGCTCCTTTAAACGGTTATATGTGGCCAGCCCAGGGTGTTTTGACATCTAAATACGGCTACCGTTGGGGACGAATGCACCGGGGTATTGATATTGCCGCGCCTGTAGGAACGCCTATATTTGCCGCCGCCCCAGGTGTAGTAATCAAGTCTGGCTGGAACAAAGGAGGCTACGGCAACCTAGTTGACATCCAGCATGCCGACGGTTCTTTGACTCGCTATGCTCACAACTATAAATTG
>Ga0115851_100972_pt1 | contig 14460 bp, 5 predicted proteins | sample InSIn2gowninarea_FD_83865 | JGI IMG/M metagenome (GOLD analysis project Ga0115851, IMG submission 83865)
CCTTAAGATGCTCTAGATATACGTAGCATAACACTACGAAATTAAATAGTATGGTAAAAAAATGATCTTAAACAATAAAACCTCTTATCTTTTTAAGTTAGTTTATATTACATGATTTAAACGTTAGTAATATAAAGATTTATCTTTTTAAGTCAGCTTATATTACCTTATTTTCTTTTAAGCTTTTTAGAGTTAGAAATAGCTTTAAAAAGAAGTAATGAAAAAAGGGCTAGAGTTTAAAAACTAAATATAAGATGTTTAGGTATAAAATTATGGGAGTTTTTTTACTTACTATTTAAATATAGGCTTTAGCTGTTAAATGGCATAAAGTACTAATTTTATTATTAACTAAACAAAATACTTATCATACAATTAAAAATAAAAAAAAAAGGCTTAATAAAGCCCGGTTAGCATAACAGTAATGCGCCCGTTTTGTAATCGGTGGAAATGAGTGCGATTCTCATACTGGGCTCATTAAAAGTTTTTCATTTCAACTTTTCTTATTTATAGCTTTTTTTTTCTTCTTTAAAGTAAAAAAAAGCCTGGATAATTCTTAAAAAAAAAGGCTAGATAAAAGCTATGAAATGCTAAATGAAACAAAGCGGGTTGTTGTAACAGTAGCATTATTGACTCATGATCAATAGGCATAGGTGCAAAGCCTATACCCGCATAAAAAGCTAAACATTAAGCTAAAGGCTATAGCTTAATTGGTAAAGCAAGCTGCTCATGATAGCTAAGATGAGTGTTCAAATCACTCTTGCCTTACTAAAAAGGTTTTTAAAAAGGTTTAAAAGTCCGAGTGCTGGAATTGGTAGACAGGGCGAGCTTAAGCTTCGCTGATTAAAATCGTAAACGTTCAATTCGTTTCTTGGATAGCCTTTTTAGTAAGCCTTTTTTAGCAAAAAAACATTTTATATAAAGACCCACTAGTCGAGTGGTTAAGACACAATGTTTTCACCGTTGAAGCTCGGGTTCGAACCCCGGGTGGGTTGTTAAAAATGTTAAAAACCTTTAGAAAAAAGGTTTAAAAGGGGATATAGTTCAATTGGTAAAACTGCGATTTTGCATATCGTTATTTTAGGTTCAAGTCCTAATATCTCCATAATCTATCTAAAGATCTTTCTTTAAAAAAGAAAAAAAAAAGGCTTAATAAAGCCCGAGAAGCTCAATTGGCTGAGCGAGGCTTTGAAGGTGCTTAGGTTATAAGTTCGAATCTTATCTTGGGCAAAATCTTAAAGATCAAAAGATATAAGCATACACGTTTAAGCTTAAAACTTAGTTTAACCAAAAGGTAGTGATGGAATTGGTAGACATGAATAGCTTAGGCCTATTTGATTATCAAATCTTATCCGTTCAAGTCGGATTTACCTTAAGCGTGTTAGATAATAAGAAAAAAATAAACATTCGAAGTAGACAAATTGGTAAAGTCATGAATTTTTGGTATTCAAAGCTGGGTGTTCGATTCGCCCCTTCGAAGCATTAATCTCTTATTTATAGCTTTTTTTTTCTTTAAAGTAAAAAAAAGCCTGGATAAATAAGTAAAAACTAAAAAAAAGCCTAGATAAATCTTAAAGAAAAAACTAAAAAAAAAGCTTGAAAAGGTGGGTATAGTTCAATTGGCAGAACAACTGTATGTGGCGCAGTAAGTTCCCTGTTCAATTCAGGGTATTCACCCTTAAAGTTACTTTTTTTCTTTAGCTTTTTAGGATAAATCTTAAAGCTAAGATAATCACGCCCGAGTAGTTCAACTGGTTAGAACATTAATTTCATGCATTAAATATGAGAATTCGAATTTCTCCTCTGGCTAAAGCTTTTTTTTTGATCTTAGATCTAAAGAAAACACTAGAGAAATTAGCTCAATTGGTAGAGCAACTGCTTTACACGCGGTAGGTTGAATGTTCGAGTCATTTATTTCTTATCAACTTAAAAAAGACTTTTTTTTAAGTGTATAAGAAACTTTACTTTTCTTTTTTATTTTCTTTTAGATTTATAGCTTTTTTTTTTTTTTTTAATTTAAAAAAAACCTTGATAAATTTTAAATTTTAAATTAAATAAAAGTAATTTTTTTTTTATTATTTTTTTAAAAGAATTTTAAATTTAAAAAATGCTTTTAAGGTTTTAAAAAGGGGAAATTTAAAAATAAAATTTAATAATAAGAGAAATATGTTACTAATAACATTAATAGTTGTACCTTTAATAGGTATCTTTTTAATTCTTACTACTACCACTTCTTTAGAAGAAACCAATGATATTACAAGAAATGAAACTTTAAAAACTAGCCTTTTTTTAGGTCAAAACCGTGCAAAAGTTATAGCTTTAGTTACTAGTTTAATAAACTTATGAATAAGTTTTGTGGTTTATATGGCTTTTAACTTTAGTACAAATTACTTTCAATTTGTTCAAGAATATCATAGCTTTAGCAATTTTGATATTTATTTAGGAGTAGATGGAATAAGCATGTATTTTGTTTTATTAACTACAATAATAATGCCTATTGCACTTCTTTCTAACTGAAATTCCATTAGCGAAAACGTAAAAAGTTATGTTATTATAATGTTATTACTAGAAAGTTTACTTTTAGCAGTATTTTTAGTATTAGATATCTTACTTTTTTATATCTTTTTTGAAAGTATATTACCACCATTATTTATCTTAATAGGGTTATTTGGGTCTAGTAATAGAGTTAGAGCAAGTTATTACTTGTTTTTATATACATTACTAGGATCCTTATTTTTACTTTTAAGTATACTTACTATGTGTTCAATAATGGGAACAACAGATTATGATGCTTTAGCTAAAACTAATTTCAATTTTAACACACAAATAATGTTATTTATAGGAATTTTTATAGCTTTTGCAGTAAAAACTCCAACTATTTTTTTAAACAGTTGACTTTTAAAAGCTCATGTTGAATCTCCATTAGGTGGAAGTATAGTATTAGCAGGTATAGTTTTAAAATTAAGTTTATATGGTATACTTAGATTAATTTTACCTTTATTACCTAAAGCTTATTTCTATTTTACTTCAGTAATATATGTTATAGGTGTAATTACTATAATCTATGCTAGTTTTAGTACTTTAAGAACTATAGATGTTAAAGAATTAATTGCTTACAGTTCTGTAAGTCATGCAGCTATCTATTTATTAGGTGTGTTTAGTAATTCAGTAACAGGAATTGAAGGAGGAATAACCTTAGGATTAGCTCATGGTTTTGTTTCAAGTGGATTATTTATATGTGCAGGAGGAGTATTATATGATAGATCTTCAACTAGACTAATTACTTATTATAGAGGAATGGCTCAAGTAATGCCTTTATTTTCTATATTATTTTTCATTCTTTCATTAGGAAATGCTGGAACACCTTTAACTTTAAATTTCATAGGAGAATTTATGTGTTTATATGGAACTTTTGAAAACATGCCTTTAATGGGGGCTTTCGCTAGTTCTTCTATAGTTTTTTCTGCAGCTTATACTATTTATATGTTTAATAGAATATCTTTTGGTGGAAGTTATTCTAAATTTTTCTCAGTAGTTATTAGTGATGTAAATAAACGTGAGTTTTTAATTTTACTTACATTAGTATTATTTACTGTAATATTAGGAGTTTATCCTAGTCCAATATTAGATGGTTTACACTATTCAGTATCAAGTTTAATTTATGCTTCTTAAAAAAAACTTTGCGCTCTCATTCTTTTCTAAGCTTAGAAAAAAGCCATAGAAAGAAAAAAGCGCATAAAGAGAACTTAGCTTAATGGTAAAGCATGTGACTTTTAATCACTCTTATGTGTGTTCGACTCACATAGTTCTTAGTAATAAGATTTAGCGTTACCACTAGCGCGATCACTAACGTTTTTGGCGTGTGAGGCGTGTAATCGTTTAACCTTAAAAATTCTTATTAGCTTAATGGTAGAGCAAGATACTTCTAATATCCTGATCTAGGTTCGAATCCTGGATAAGATTAGAAAAGATCTAGCGCTATCACGATCGTTTTTGGCGTGTGAGGCGGGTAATCGTTTAACCTTTTGCCCCCCCCCCCTTTTTTCTCTTCGATAAAAACAAGAAATATAACTTTACATTATAATGTAAAGTTATAATTCCTTAGTGCCTTTTAAAAAGCTTAAATCTCTTTTTTAAAAATGGCTTAAGGATTAAAAGATAAAAAGAAAACAATTAAAAATATTAAAAATAAAAAATCTTTAATCATTACAAAACCTTTAAATAGCATTGATCCAATAAAAGCGGTAGAGTTTTTACTTGCTGACAAAGCAAAAGTTAAAAATCTTTTAAACTTTAGTCCTAAGTTAACCAATAAAAATGTTAACCATAATTCTCCAGCAAGTAAAGAGTGAGTTAATAGTATTTATGCTTATAATAATAGCTATGTTAAACCTTTACCAATAGCAGATAACTTAGTTAATAGTTTAATAAAAAGTTATTTTACTATTAACCTTTTAACCAAAGGTAAAAAATCTAGTGTTAAAAGTCTTTTAAGAAACAAGCTTTCACTAAATAAAATTTTTGTAAGCAAAGCAGAAGTTAAACACACTACAGATAGCGTTAACTTAACTGTTTATCTTTATAATAGAAAGAAAAAAACTTTAATTGAAAAGTTTAAAAGTTTAGGTTCAACCTTTTATAAAAATAACTCTTTAGTAAAGGTTAATTATACTAATGACTTTAATAAAAAACTTAATAACCTTTATAACATTTTTAACAATAATTATTTAATTAGTCCTCTAGCGCCTGCGGCGTTTAATAGTAAAAAAGTAGAAAAGGTTAATGGTAACGCTTCTTTAAACCAAAGCTATAATTATAAGTTTATTAGTGAAATTAATATGAAAGTTTTAAGTGATAAACCTAGTAGTGTTTGGAGTAAAAATTTAAAAGAGTTTAAAGCTTTTAACCAAAAAAGCTTACAAGTTATAAAAAGAGCTCAAACCATTAAGAAAAGTTTAACAAGTTTAGTTGAAAACCAAACAAATAAGGTTGTTTTTAAAGATTTTGAAAACCTTTACTATTCAAATTTTTTACAAAGTTATTACTTAAAAGAAACGTTAACTTTAGCTTACGTTAAACTTTTAGTTTTTAATAACCTTATTTTTAAAAATGCATTTTTAATGGGATTAAAAAAAACTCTTCAAAAGCTTTATAATAAAAAAGTCTTTTTAAATCTTGTTAACCAAAAATATTTTTATTTAAATAGTGATATCTTTATAAAAGTTCTTGCTACTAGAATAAGAGATAGAAAAGCTCGGGCTTTAATTGAAATGAGAAAAGCTTTAAGTAAAGTTGCTCTTCCTAAGTTTAACCTTTATTTAAGTAAGAAAAAAAGTAGTTTAAATCTTTTAGATCAAAAAATAGTTAACTCTATTAAATATAAACATGTTAATGGTATAAGAATAGAAGCAGCAGGAAGATTAAGTAAACGTTTAACTGCTTCAAGAAGTGTGTTTAAATTAGCTTATATTGGAAACTTAAAAAGTACAGACTTAACTTTAAATAAAAAAAGTTCTGTTATGTTAAGAGGAGGAGTTAAACCAAATCTTAGTTATACTAATTTAAATATGAAAACCCGTAATGGTGCTTTTGGTTTAAAAGGTTGAATTAATAACAACTAAAAGTTTTCTTTTTCTTTATCTTAAAGAAAGAAAGATAAAAAAAAAAAAGATAAGGATACAAATTAAATAGTGTAAGCTAATTAGTTTTAGCGCTTCAAGCGTTTACACGGGGAAAGTCCGATGGTTTATACATAGAAGATAGAAGAGAAATCTTTGGTTTACTAGAGAAAAATAACTGTGTTTTAACAAAGAATTTTTGTACAACATTAAGATGAAATAGTTAGCTTCTAATAACCTTTAATTTAGATCTACATTTAATAACAAGACCCGGCTTAATTGTATCCTTAAAAAAGAAAAAAAAACCAACGATTAAACCTTTATAAACATAATTAGTATTGTATTTCTCGTTTTCTTTTTTACAAAAGTTTAAATTAAAACAGTTAGGCTAGAAAGATATCTATACTAGGTAAAGAGAAATACAATCTTAGAATAAAGTCTAAGTATTTTCTATAATTTTGCAAGATTACTATTGCAATTAACAGTTGAGTTTAATGATGGCTCTGATTGAATGCTGTCCAAATGCTTGACACATGCTAATCTAACGTTATTCGAATTAATTGAAATATTTTGAATAAAGTGGTGAACAGGTGAGTAAAAGAAGAAATACTACCTTAAGGTTTAGGTTAAATGCCAAATGCATAAGAAAAACAGAACTTTTCTTTTTTGAGAGAATTTTCTAAACCTTAGTTCCTTGATAAACATTGAAAAATTAAATAAATTTTCTATTGATTAAAGTAAAAATCTCAATTTTTCTTTCTTTAGCTTTTTTATTCTTTAAAGTAAAAAAGTTACAAAGATCTTAAAAGAAAAATGAAAATGGAAAAATTATTTAATAACTAAGAATAAGAAATCGCTTTAAGATGTTATTTACTTCTCGGATGGGTATTAATTAAAATTAATGAGCTTTAGCGCTTAGAACGCTTACTTTATAGATAGCTTTAAAAGTTAAAATTGATTAGCTTAAATCCGTAGTCGAAACTGAGAGGTTTATCGACCACATTGGGTCTGAAAAAAGCCTAATACGAATAGTACAGCAGTGAGGAATTTTGGTCAATGGCCTAACGGCTGAACCAGCAACTTGGAGGAATGAAAAATATGTTAAATTAACATATAAACGACTATGTCGTATAAAGTTCTAACTAAAATTAATTGATAATGACAAGCTTTTAGTTATATGCCTCGACCAAATCTCGTGCCAGCAGTCGCGGCAAGACGAGGGAGGCTAGTATTAATCATCTTTATTAGGTTTAAAGGGTACCTAGACTGTTTATTAACCAATTAAAATTTGGAAACTAATAAACTAGAGTTTTGCATAAGAGTACGATTCGGAGTTATTAGAGTAAAGATTGAATTTTGTAATACTAATGAAAACGACATGCGAAGGCAGATCTTAATGCAATAACTGACGTTGAGGGACGAAGGCTCGGGTAGCAAACAGGATTAGTTATCCTAGTAGTCCGGGCAGACAATTATGAATGTTATATATAACGCAATGTCATAGGAGGTTATTATCTTTGGTAACCTTGTTATAGAAATGAAAAATTAAATGAAATTTTAAATGAAATAAAAAAGCAATAGAGCCGTAGGGTTCTAACTTAAATAACGATAAGTTAAGGCTTAGAATGACGAAGGGGCATCTGAAACTAGCGAATAGGGTGTATCTAAGAAAGATTAATTTGCTGGAGGCATTTAGTAAGTTAATAGTTGCTTAGACTATATGTGACACATTTAAGTTTAAATGTAAAAAGTTGTATATTAATGAAAGTGTAAGCATTCCACCTCAAGAGTAATGCGGCAACGTAGGAACTGAAATCATTAGACCGTTTCTGAAACCAGTAGTGAAGTATGTTATTTAATTCGATAATCCTCGAAAAACCTTACCACCAAGTTGAATGTTATCTTTTTAACCGCTAGATATCACAAGTGTTGCACGGCTGTCTTCAGTTAATGTCGTGAGATTCCGGTTAGATCCTTAAAATTAACGTAAACCCTTTTTTTATTGTTTATCAAACAAATGTTTGTTTTAATAGAAAAGTTCATCAGTAGATTAATTCTGATAATAGGGACAAAGGCAAGTCATCATGACCTTAATCTTGTGGGCTATAGACGTGCTACATATTTCCTTTACAAAGAGAGGCAAAAATGCGAGTTCTAGCTAAACTCCAAATAAGGATATAATAAGAATTGTAACCTGTAACTCGGTTGCATGAATAAGGAATTACTAGTAATCGTGTATCACCACGGCACGGTGAAGTTTATCTCAGATAGGTACTAACCACTCGTCAGGCGCTGAAAATAGTCTATGCAATAAGTTTGGGTTCTGTTTTTTCCCTAATAGTTATAAATGTTTAATTATGAAAAAAGAGATATTCTTCGTATGCGTAACTTTGATTAGTGTTAAGTCGAAATATGGTTCGTGTAGTGGAAATTGCACGGGAATAATAAAAAATGAACAACAACCATCAAAAAAAAAAAAAGAAAGGTTCCATTTGTTGGTACGATGGGTTGAGCTGTAAACTCAATGGCTAGCGCCGTCATAGGTTCAATTCCTTTTCTTTCTAAGATAAAAGTTATTAGCCTTTATAGCTCAATGGTAGAGCGGGATACTGTTAATATTTTGATAGATGTTCGATTCATCTTAAGGGCTTAGATTTTATCTCTTAAGCTTTTTTTTAGTTTTTTCTTTCTTATTTATCTAGGCTTTTTTTTAGTTTTTAAAGAAAAAAAGCATACATACGGGTTAACTTAATGGTTAAAGTGCTGTGCTACGGACACAATAATATAAGTTCGAATCTTGTACTCGTATAAACCTATAATTTCTCATACTCAACTAAAGAGTTTTATAGAAAGCTAAAAAGATAAAAAAGACCTGCAGCTAAAGTGTTAAACACCTCTCTTTTGCAAGTTTCCTTTCTTTTAAAGTTTTTTTTTGAGATAATAACATTAAAATTAATTACTTATGACATCTTTGTTTTTATTAAATGAAAGTTTTACAAATGGGCAAAACCATTTATTTTTAAATTTCGTTTCTTTAGCTGCAATCTTAGCAGGTTTACTTGTTATTATTAGTAAAAATCCTATAGTTTCTGTGTTATTTTTAATAGGATTATTTTTAACTATAAGTGGTTATTTAATGATGTTAGGTTTAAATTTCATAGGGCTAAGTTACTTATTAGTTTATGTTGGTGCAGTTTCTATTTTGTTTTTATTTATTTTAATGTTAATTAATGTTAGAATAAGTGAACTTGTTACTGACTCTAGTAATAGTTTACCTTTAGCTGTTTTAATAGGAATAGTTTTTAATTCTATTATTTACATAGATAACATTTTTTCTCTATCAAATGCATTAAAGATTAAAAGTAATTTTCTTAACAGAGATCTTTCTCTTTTAAGCTTAAAAAGCGATAACTTAGAAAGTTTTAAAAAGTGAGCTAATAGTGATATAAGTTACGTAACTAGTAACATTTGAGATGGAAGTTTAGCAGAAACTTCTCATATTAGTACATTAGGTAACGTTATCTATACTACTTATCCTATTTGACTAATTATTACAAGTATAATTTTACTACTAGCAATGGTAGGAGCAATAGTTATAACTATTAAACAAAAAGGTTAAAATTTCCCTATAAACTCTTTTCTTTAGTATTAAATAGCTTTTTCTTAGCTTTTATTTAGCTTTTTATAGTTTTTTCTAGGGTTTTTTTTTGAAAAAAAAACTTACAAAGAATAAAAAGTGATAAAAGATTAAAAGAAAGTTATTTTATTTCTAGTTTTTTCTTTATAACTTTATATTACTATATCTTATTTCTCCTTTTTCTTTCTAGCTTAATAAAAAAGTAAGAGAAAAAGCTATAAGGTTATATTTAATAATAAATAAAAACTAATGGTAAAACAGATTAATTAGTAATGTATTATATATCAATCGTTTCAATAATTGAGGTATTACTTGTAACAGTACCAGCTTTATTAAGTGTGGCTTTTGTAACGGTAGCAGAAAGAAAAACAATGGCTAGTATGCAAAGAAGACTAGGACCAAACATAGTAGGATATTATGGATTACTACAAGCTTTTGCTGATGCTTTAAAATTACTTTTAAAAGAGTATATAGCTCCAACACAAGCTAACATAGTTTTATTTTTTATAGGTCCAATAATAACTTTAGTGTTTTCTTTATTAGGGTACGCTGTTGTGCCATTTGGACCAGGAATAGCAATATGAGATTTTGATTTAGGAATTTTATATATGTTAGCTGTTTCTTCTCTTTCAACTTATGGAATCTTATTAGCAGGATGAAGTGCTAATTCTAAATACGCTTTTTTAGGAAGTCTTAGAAGTACAGCACAACTTATAAGTTATGAATTAATTTTAAGTTCTGCTATATTGTTAGTAGTTTTACTAACAGGAAGTTTAAACTTAACTGTAAATATAGAGGCACAAAGACAAATTTGATTTATCTTTCCCTTATTTCCGGTTTTTTTAATCTTTTTCATAGGAAGTGTAGCTGAAACAAACAGAGCTCCATTTGATCTTGCTGAAGCTGAATCAGAACTAGTTAGTGGATTTATGACAGAACATGCTGCAGTAATTTTTGTATTCTTTTTCTTAGCAGAATACGCTAGTATAGTTCTTATTTGTATTGTAACAACAATGCTTTTTTTAGGTGGTTATCTTTTAAATTATGCACCGTTATATTATCTAGTTCAAGAAATCGATTGAACTATTACTATTGAAGATTACTTAGACTTTTTAGCTTACCCTTTAGTTGAAGGACTTTTAGGAGGTTTAAGTTTAGGATTAAAAACATGTTTTTTAATTTTTACTTTTATTTGAGTAAGAGCTTCATTTCCTCGTATAAGATTTGACCAATTAATGTTATTTAGTTGAACAATTTTATTACCAATAGTTATAGCGTTTATTATTTTGGTTCCTTGTATTTTATATAGTTTTGAAATTATTCCTAGTAACATTACACTACTATAAATACTTTTTTTTAATAAATATTCCATAAAAAGAAAAGAGAGATAACTCTATAAAACCAAATTTAAATAATATAAAATAAAAAATGATGATAACAAATATCTTAAGCCAAAGGCTAAAACAAACTTCACATATTTCCTTATGGATTGAAAGGTGATTTCTTTCCACTAATGCAAAAGATATCGGAACTTTGTATTTGATTTTCGCGTTGTTTTCAGGTTTACTTGGAACAGCGTTTTCGGTATTAATAAGATTAGAACTAAGTGGACCAGGTGTTCAATATATAGCAGATAATCAACTTTATAATAGTATAATTACTGCACATGCCATATTAATGATTTTTTTTATGGTTATGCCAGCAATGATAGGGGGTTTTGGTAATTTCTTATTACCATTAATAGTAGGTGGTCCAGATATGGCCTTTCCTAGATTAAATAATATAAGTTTTTGATTGTTAATCCCTAGTTTAGTTTTGTTTTTATTTGCAAGTATAATCGAAAACGGAGCAGGAACAGGGTGAACTTTATATCCTCCTTTATCTAGTATACAAAGTCATAGTGGACCTAGCGTAGATTTAGCTATTTTTGCTTTACATTTAAGTGGAATAAGTAGTTTACTTGGAGCGATTAATTTTATAACAACAATATTAAATATGAGAAGTCCAGGTATAAGATTACATAAATTAGCTTTATTTGGATGAGCTGTAGTTGTTACAGCTGTGTTATTATTATTATCATTACCAGTATTAGCTGGTGCAATTACAATGGTATTAACTGATAGAAATTTCAACACTTCATTTTTTGAAGCTGCTGGTGGTGGAGATCCTATATTATATCAACACCTTTTCTGATTTTTTGGTCATCCTGAAGTTTATATATTAATTATACCAGGGTTTGGTATAATAAGTACTACAATTTCAGCAAGTTCAAATAAAACAGTATTTGGTTATTTAGGTATGGTTTATGCTATGATGTCAATTGGAGTATTAGGTTTTGTAGTTTGAAGTCATCACATGTATTCTGTTGGATTAGATGTAGATACAAGAGCTTACTTTACTGCTGCAACATTGATTATAGCTGTTCCTACTGGGATTAAAATATTTAGTTGATTAGCTACTTCTTACGGGGGATCTTTACATTTAACTCCTTCAATGTTATTTGCATTAGGGTTTGTATTTATGTTTACTGTAGGAGGATTAAGTGGTGTAGTTTTAGCTAATGCTTCTTTAGATATAGCATTTCATGATACTTACTATGTTGTTGCTCATTTTCACTATGTTTTAAGTATGGGTGCTGTATTTGCTTTATTTAGTGCATGATATTTTTGAATACCTAAAATATTAGGTTTAACTTATGATATTACATTAGCTAAAGTACACTTTTGATTATTCTTTATAGGAGTTAATGTAACATTTTTCCCTCAACATTTCTTAGGATTACAAGGTATGCCTAGAAGAATAAGTGATTATCCTGATGCTTTTGCTAAATGAAACTTAATTAGTAGTATGGGTTCTTTAATTTCAGTTATAGCTACTTGATTGTTTTTAATTATAACTTATATTCAATTAGTTAGTGGAAGCTCTAGCTCTAGATATCCTTGATTAACTCCTCAGTTTTATACAGATTTATTACAAAGCTTATTAAATAGAGCTTACAGTAGTATTGAGTGATGTTTAAATAGTCCACCTAAACCTCACGCATTTTTAAGCTTACCATTACAAAGTGGGTTAAACTTAAATCTATTTTTTGAAAAACTAATTAATGTTTTTAGCTTTAAAAATCTTTTGAGATTAGCGATATTTATAACTATTTCTTGAACTATTAGAACTTATATTATTAATGCTTTAGATTTAGATCTTAACAGACTGGTTGATTGTTTTATATCTTTAGCTCCTGCCGCTATAGGTGCTCAAATAGCAGGAGTTTTATTAGACAGTTACAAACAAAATTTATTTCTTGCAGCAATGCCAGATTCTCATCCTAGTAACTCTTCTGGTTCTTCACATAATTCACCACAAGGTGGAAATGGTGGAAGTGGAAGTGGTTCTAATAATATTGGTAACTCTTCTACTAGTAATAATAATAATCTTATTAGTCTTAATTTACAAGTTAATGCTGAACGTATTGTAAATTTTTATTTTGTTGGTAATCGTTTACCTGGTGGTATTCGGGATTGAGATATGGGAATTTTAGATAGAGTTCTTCCTCACATTTTTGATGAAACTAGACTTAGTCAAGACCAATTACAAGCTAACTATGAAAGATTACTTAGTGATTTTGATAATAGCTCCTCTCATGTTAATGGTAATGTTATAGAAGATAGACAAAATGATGCTCGGGAAATAGAGTCTTTAAATATTGATAACGCTACAAAAAACGCGGAATTAGTTAGTCGTTATCGTGATGGTATTGAATTTATGAGAGAAAATTTAATTAATCACACACAATTGGTTTCTCATTTAAATGGTTATTGTTACGACCTTCATTTTATTAATATTAGAGAAGATTTTAACAGTGGCTCTTCAGTTTCTTCTTCTCATACAACTGAGAGTACTAGATTAAGAGACCAACAAATTATGGAAAGAGTTATTCACGATTCGCGTATTACTGCTGCTCAAGAAAATTCTCGTCAAATAGGTGAGGCGAGTTCTTCTACTGCTCATTTAACTAGAACACAAGACTTAAGTTTATTAGAAAACCCAGGTTTAGCAAGTGATTCAGAAAGTTCCGTTTCTTCATTAGGTGAAAATGAATTACCACCTAGAATTAGAGAAACTCAAAATTTACCGGAACAAAATAGACGTTTCCAGGCTTATATTGCGGCTGAAAGAGAAGCTCGTAGATTCCATGCGACTGGAGCATATTATAATTCATTAGTGGAGAGAAGTCAAAACGTTAATTTTTTACCTCAAGTAAATCAAAACGTTAATGCTTTACCTCAAGTAAGTCAAAATGTTAATGCTTTACCAGAGGTTTCTACAAATAACACCTCTTTATCTGTAGCTAATAGTAGTTTATCTCAAAATAACACTACGTTAAATGAAGTAGAAAAAAAAAGTGTTTCTAGTTTAGCGGAACAAAGTTCTTCTAAGGTTAATTTAACGGAAGAAAGTTCTTCAAATGTTAATTTACCTCAAGCGGAAGAAAGTTCTAATACTCCTGTGGTTGCAGTAGTATCATCCCCATTAAGTTCAGTTCCTTCTAATTTATCATCACCATTAAGTTCAGCTCCTTCGGTTTTACCAGAACCAGAACAAAGCAATACCGGTAAACGGAAACTTAGCGATAGTTCCGATAACGGTGAGCCTAGTTCAAAACGTAGAAAAAGATAAAAAATTCTATAGTAATGAAATGATGCGAGATAAATCATTTTATTTTTAGGATCCTGGCAGCAATGCCAGACTAATCTTTTTATAGGCTTTTTTTTAGTTTTTTCTTATTTATCCAGGCTTTTTTTTACTTTAAAGAAAAAAAAAGCTAAGATAGTTATGATGTTGGATAAAGATCTTAAGCAGAGAAAAAGCAGAAAAAACAAAGATAAAACGAAAAAAAAGCCAATCACCATAATTAATGTGGTTCTATAGAGGAGTTTAGCGGGGTTGGGGTTTTTCACCCTATTTCGTTATTTTTCTCAGACCTTAGCATCAGAGCCAGGATACGCTTATTTACGACTATTACATAATTTTTATAGAATTATGTAATATTAGACTATTAACTAGTAGTCTATTTAGTCATACCTTAGTAATTTGTCAATTAGAATTTAAAAGCAATTTAAATTCTTTTTTATAGCTTTCTTTTTATTAGGTTATTATCAATCATGATTAGAGTTTTAATTAAATAACTATGAATTTGTCATTTGTTTTATT
>Ga0115851_100973_pt1 | contig 14444 bp, 20 predicted proteins | sample InSIn2gowninarea_FD_83865 | JGI IMG/M metagenome (GOLD analysis project Ga0115851, IMG submission 83865)
GTCAGGCCAAAGCGTGTAGAAGTACACCACATAATTCAAAAATATGGCTATAATGTTGGGTATCTCTCCAAAGAACCCAAATTTACTCCTCAAGTATTTTGGAGGTCTGCACCACCATTTGTGTGAGCAAGTGATGTTGTTCAAGCCCAAAACAATCGATGATGATTGTGTACAGGCATAGTGCCTGGAGAACATAGGTCTGAAAAGAGCGCAATCAAGTGGATCAGAGCAAAAGGAGAAAAAAGATGCTTCTAAGGAGGGGAAGAAGAAGAAAAAATGGGGAAAAGATAACAATATGGCGACCAAAACACACTAGTGCAATGATCCTAGCAACCACTGCAACATTGATGGCCTTACAGAGGAGAAGTGTTGGAAGTTGCATCTAGAGCTAAACCCGAAGAACAAGAAGAAAGATAATAAGAAGAAGAATCTCATGGCCACTGATTCAAGAAACCAAGTTGAAAATAGCTCGGATGTGGATGAGAAGATCATTTGTACAATAGCTCATAAGGAGGTGAAACTGAGTAGCCTTCAGCAACAGGAGGAGAAAGAAATGACCAAACTCTTCCATGTAAAGATATAGGTCAAGAAGACAAAGATCGATGCTCTGTTTGACTTAGGATCGTAGGAAAATCTCATTGTAGCATATCTGGTAAAGAAGTTGGGGCTAGAATTTCGTGATCATCCAAACCCATATCCACTTGGATGGGTACACAAGGATGCGTAGCTAAAGGTAACAAAATAGTGTAAAATTAAATTTTCTATCAGTGTTGATTTTATTGATGAAGTAGATCTAGATGTGGTTCCCATTGATGTATGTGGAGTCGTGTTTGGGAATCCGTAAATATACATCCATGATGCAATATTTATGAGGAGATCTAACGAGCACTGGCTCATCAAGGATGGAAAATAATTCATCATCAACGTGCACAAAGGCAAGTCAAAAATTTCACTGGTAAGTGCCAACCAAGCCAAGAAATTAATCAGTTCTAGTAAGAATTATGTTTTATTGTTCTTAAGAGAAAATTAGTCTATAGAGGAGTCAATAAGAGGCAAGGCATCCCTAAATGGTTGTACTAAGAAAAGAAAAAAACAATTTTAGGAGTTGTTACAGGCATACAAGGATGTGTTCTGAGAGCCTAAAGGACTAGCCCCTAAGAGAGAAGTGGAGCATGAGAGAGATCCAGCCATTTTCAGACTCCCCATTACCAAATATTGGGTTGTATAGGCAGTCTGTTATAAAATCAAGGTGAAGAAACGGCTACAACAACTATTGGAAAAAGGTGTCATTTGACTGAGTACATCACCATGCAGGTCACCCATCATGATTTTGTAAAATAAGGATGGGACTTGGGGGATGTATATAGATTATAGGGCATTGAATAAAATCATGCTCAAGAACAAATATTGCCTGCCCAGGATAAACGATCTCCTAGATAAGTTGCAACAAGAAAAGTATTTCACTAAGCTGGACTTGAAGTCTAGATATCACCAAGTTCGAGTCAAAGAAGAAGATACATGGAAGACCACCTTTAAAACCATGCAAAGTTTGTATGAGTGGTTAGTTATGCCATTTGGCCTATGTAATGCACCAACTACATTTATGAGATTAATGAATGATGTATTGCACCTTTTTATAGATTCATTTGTTATTGTCTATTTGGATGATATATTGGTATATAGTGCTACCTCGGATGAGCATATTTCACATTTGACATAGATGCTAGAAAAATTGAAGCACCAACTGTTAGAAAATCTCAGGTGCAAGTTTGTGCAGTAGTCCTTGGTGTATTTGGGATATGTAATTGGTGGAGGAGAATTCAAGATAGATCCTTCCAAGATGGAGGCCATCATGAAATGGTCGGTTCCTACTAATTTTACTGAGGTTAGGAGTTTCACTGGAGCAGCATAGCACCTGAGGAAATTCATAGCCTTGTTTTCAGTGGTAGCAGCACTACTCCATGCCATGAAAACAAGTGGCAAGAGTTTCCAATGGGGAAAAGGGAAACAAAAGGCTTTCAATGAGTTAAAGACGAAGATCAGTGAAGCCCCAATTCTGGCATTACCAAACTTGTAATAGCCCTTTGAAGTGGATACAAATGCGAGTGCGTATGCTATGTGAGCTATCTTGATGCAAGGAGTAAGGCTCATTAGCCATCATTCTGAAGTATTTCATGGGGCAGTTCTTAACTACCCTACCTACGATAAGGAGCTCTATGCCATGGTGCAAGCTGTGAAGAAGTGGAAGCACTATTTGATGAGAAAGGAGATAATAATCCACATGGATCACCAGCCATTATACTACCTGCAGACCCAGATTAAGCTACAACAAACCAGGCATTACAAGTGGATGGGGCTTTTACAACAGTTTCATTTGGTGATCAAGTATAAGAAGGGAAGCACAAACAATTTGGATGATATTCTTTCAAGGCCACCCACATTAAAGATTACAGCTTTGGGGACTCTTATGGACATGGAGCCATTCACACATGATGCATACAGAGAGGCATATTTAGAAGATGAGGGCTTCAAGGAGGTGTATCAGCAGTTGCAGAGTTAGATTCATGTGCACGATGGTGAAAACACCGTTGACGACCATCTCTAGGATGGGTTACTATATAGGCTAGATAAGCTATGTGTTCCTAAAGGTGAGTGTTTGCAATTGATTAGAGAGGCTCATACCTCCAAGGTTGTAGGGAACTTTGTTGTAGGGAAGGCCATGGCTAACTTTCAAAGGTATGTGTATTGACCCAGGATGCTACAACAAGTAGCTAGCTTCATAAGAGGATGCATGCTTTGTTGTACCAACAAGCCTAGCAATAGTAAAAATGGTCTATATCATCCCTTACCTATACCTACTCATCCTTGGGAAAGCATTTCCATGGACTTTGTGGGAGATTTACTGACAAGAAAGAAGGGACATGACTACCTGTTTGTAGTAGTTGACAGGGTTAACAAGATGTGTTATGATGCCCTGTAAAAAGACCATTAGTGGACAAGAAGCGACAAACTTATTCTTTGGATAGGTCTAGGTACACTTTGGGATACCAAGAAGCATCATTTCAGACAGGGATACAAAATTTCTCAATGCATTTTGGACTACATTGTGGGGGAAGATGGGCACAAATTTGAAGAGATATACAACATTCCATCCATAGACAAAAGTAGTCAGTAGGACTTTGGTGTAGCTTCTGAGGGGTTACAACTAGAAGCATTTGAAGACCTGGGATGAATATCTAGTATATATACAACATTATTATAATAGAGCAGTCCACACTTTTACAGGAAATTCCCCATTTGAAACTTGTTTTGGATATTTTCCACCTTCACCTTTGGAGATTGAATATGGGCAACAAGGAGGAGTGAAGGAAGACATTGCAGGAGATTCTATGAGGGATGAAAATTTTATAGAGAAGATCAGTCAGATCCATCTATAGGTATAGGGAACATTGTAGAAGTCATAGGTGAAGTATAAGGCCAGGCATGATCAACAAATAACAGAGAAATCATTTAAGGTGGGAGACAGAGTATATCTACAATTGAATAAGGAGAGGATGCAGAGGTCTGGAAAGAAAATCAAGGATCTAAGGTATGGTCCCTTTGAGATACTGGAAAAGGTGGGTGATAATGCCTATTGACTCAATTTACCACCATATATGCACATTTACTCAATTGTAAATGTGGATAATTTGAAAGTCTATGAGCCTTCGATGCTAGATCAGGAAGAGGAACAGGTCCTACCTTCTGTGGAGGATTTGGCACATGATGCTCAAGCAAAGTTGACAGAAGATATAGTTTTGTAGAAGAGGTCCAGAACTATAAGACAAGGGAAACAAGACCTTTGGTAGATTAGGTTAAAGGGACAACTGCCAGGGAAAGCTATATGTTACACCAGAGAGAAGGTCAAGGAAAAATTTCCTCACCTCATTTAGTAAAATATTTTGGGGAACAAAAGCCTCCCAAAATGGCGAGGTGTGATCTGAATTGGATCATTATATTTTTTTCATCCATCTCGATGCATTTGGAGTGGAAAAAGTGGAGGAATAAGCTCATGGGACCATTTTTACCAGCAACACCCAGTTTGGCGAAACAGGGTCTAAAACCTTATGGGAGCAATTTGAGGCATCAAACAACATTTTTTGGGGGTAAAGATTTCCCCCTAAATGTATCACCTTTTCATGTTATTCTATATAAAATAATCATTCCAACAGTGCAAGAATCACATTAATCGGAGTCCTGCAAAAGTTATGCCACTCAGAAGTTTACCTTCATTTTTCACAGCTATAGTTTGGGAGGATGCTGCATCAACCCCCATTATTCATGGAAAAGGGGCAAGCCATGTGTTTTTGATCATATACATCTCTATATGGAAGCTTGGGAGGACATTCCACGAGAGGAATGGGTACATGGTTTCATCCATACCCTAGAAACGATCCCCGAAAACTAGTATTTGGAAACTGAACTTTGACATGGAACGGCTAGTTGGGAAGAGATGGTGGATCGATTTGTGATGAAATTCAGATTTAAATATGCCTATCCATATATAGATGCAACCTTGCAAGTAGTTAAGAGAAAATTTCTCGAGAATGAAGTTCCATCTATCTAGTAATCTGATTGGACTACGCAAGTACACAATGTGATAGAATGCTATAATCTCACTGTAGAAGAGGATGAAGATCCTCACAACATTAATATCAAAGAGCATTCATCTCTGAAGTACTTGGTGAATAAGCCTATTTTGGGAGGGAAGATCTATCGATGGTTGTTATTATTCCAAGAATATGAATTTGAAGTTATAGTGAAGCCGAGAAGATTGAATGTTGGGCCTGATATTAAAGTCATAGATGATCACTTCATGGATATTATTCAATTTTTGTCCACAGGAATGGTGCCCATGGAGCACACTACAAAGCAAAATAAGGAATTGGTGGTTGGAGCAACTAATTTCTCGCTAATTGAGGGACACTTGTATAAAATGGGACCAGATGAAGTACTTCACATATATGTCCCTAAACCATGAAGAAATAAAGGAAATGGAGCAAGGAAAGGAACATGAAGAACACCTCAGTGATGCAAGGGTATGAGAAGATTCACCCTTTGTGTTTAAAATGCGTCCAAGAAAGAAGCAGAAGGCGGATAAGGGTAAGGGAGCAGTGCCACTCATCCTCACTGACGGGGAAATTGATGAGATAGTGTAAAATATCTAGGAGATAAACATGGAAACATGGGAAAAGATTAATGATCGCTACAAATAGATCTTAGCTGAGGTACAATAGGGCATCACGGAGCTGAGGGTGTTGCCACATGAAATGAGGAAACCAAAGTAGGTAACCTAGCCATTGCAGCTAAAACAAGTACTAGAAACAACTTTTTGAGTTAGGATGTTACACGTGCCAATTGGGTCATTGAAGTTTGAAGTAGCAACAGACAAAGAGCGACTCAAAGCATGGTGCAGTGTCCAGATGAATGTCGCTATGCTACACCTCTAGGTGTTGCATGAATTTCACCAAGGTGTCACCTCAGAATTGCAGGAATGAAAGCAATGTATGTCGCTATTAAAATCAAAGGCGGAGTTATAAAAATCATCGATGAAGAAGGAGCTGGAGAAATTGGCCAAGGATAGGGAGGAAGAAAGGAAACAACAAGAATGGATGGAGAAGGCAATTACTAAGACTTGCAATAACGTTATGGATGTACAGGTTCGTGAGGATGGAGCATCAACAGAAAAGGTCGTGAACCTCACCCTCACGATGAAGGACTCAAAGGATACTATGGCTAAGTTTAAATTTGAATATGAAGTGCATATATCAGAGCTGTGAATAAGGTTGCATCCAATGACACTACCAGAGGTTCAAGAGTAGAGACAAAGGGACCTCAGCACAACATTGAAAGGCATATCTAATACGGTGGCAGATTGTGGAAAACTTCTGGACATTACGATGGATATTTGGACCTCACTGTAAGAGGATCCAAATGTCCTAAAGATTGAGAAGGAACTGTAGGCCAAGTAGAAGCAGTGCGATGAGATATTGGCAACTGTGATGACCTTGTTAGTCTTGCAGAGGCTTGCCATCATTATTGAAGGAAAGAATCTCTAGGCACAAATAATGATCTTCGGAGGAAAGCACAGATCTTGTAGGAGAGGACATAACCATGGCAAGAGGAATCCCTACAACTTTCGCAGAAGGTGGATGAGAGGCTGAAGGAATTTAAGAGAAGGGAAGTGGAAATACTATAAAATATTTTTCTTCCTACTAGAGAAGATTTTCTAAAGGAGGCACACTAGGAAGAAAAATTGATGGAAAAAATGGTCTAACAATACAATGCAATGTACAACAGGATTGCAGCAAAAGTACAAGGCGCCGAAGATGAGTGACTCAGGACGAGTTACAGGTGAGTGTTAGGGGCCTGTTGTGCATGGCCCAACTTGGTCCAAGTTTTGGGCAAAATACCCTGCAGAAGAAGGTTTGGACTGCGTGAAGCTGATGAAGATATATTCAATCATGTGATCTTTTAGGGCTTTGGGGATGGGACAAAGCCCTTATTTTGTAATACGTATCGGGTATTAGTCCTTTTTTTATGGATCCATGGTATATGGACCATGGTTTTTGTAAAGATGAAATTTATTTAAAGATGTGTAATACCTTAGCGAAGAAGAGGTAGAACATAATAGAATATCATAAGCGATTAGCCTTGTTTTGTCTATAGTTTTGGGAGAAGGCTCCGCAACTGAGTGTGTGGAGACCTTGAAGAGTCTACAACTAATTATGTAGACCACTTGCAACTAGGTGCGCAGGTCGGAGTAGTGCATGTAATTGAAGATCCTTTTAATAAAGAAGGAATTTTTTGCTAAGTGTTGCATCTATTTATGTGTTTATTATATATTGTTATGTATCTAGTTATGCATGCTTTTCAATGAATTATGTGAAGAACTGTAAGATATATTGTTATTTGTTAGAGTTTATGGGTTTAATGTGAATCTATTAAATTAATCATCTGCATGAATTTCCTATGCATGTGAAGGTATAAGTTCAATATAAAGTAAAATTAAATACATGACAAATTGCACAGATATCCCTTTGGCTAGAGAACTCTGGTTCTGCAACCTCCCATAACTGCTTCAGGTGAGATTGTGATTTTCTTACAAGTCGTTTCTTGAAGGGCCAGTAGTTGAGGGTTTCGTTGGTGCACAACACAATTTTAACCTGAGTCAAGCCCCCTCAAACAAAAACTTACCATCCACAAACTAATGGGAAAATAGAAAGAACTAATAGAATCCTTAAGGACATGTTGAGGATGTATGTAATGCATCACCTGAGGAGATGGGAAGAGTACCTTACACTAGTGGAATTTTCATATAAAAAAGGGTATGAAGAATCATTGAATATGAGCCCATTTGAAGCACTTTATGGGAGGAGTTGCAATACTCCTGTCAATTGGAATGATCCAATGAATATGATCCTTATTATGCATGAAATGTTGAAGGAAATGGAACAAGAAATTAAAACCATCAAAAGGAATTTAAAGGTGGCAAAAGATAGGAAAAAGAACCATGTGGACCAAAATAGAGTGCAGAAGGAGTGTTGGCTTAAGGGGGCCTGACCCAGGTTCAAAGATGTTTAGCCAAACAAATCCCGACACTATCGGCCCTTTCAACAACAATCCGTGGAGTGCGGACTAAAGTCTCACCCGAGGTAGTATGGGAGGGTGCTGGAACCATGTTTCCACACCCTAGGGATGTCTTGATGTGGTCTGGATTTGTGTGGAGTGATCCTACATGTTGTGTTGCTTTCGCACAACATTCTTCTTGGAGTAACTACCTTAGTCAATCACGAATGCAATTTACCCTTTTCTATGCTTAATATTATTATAGATCTTTTGTTACTTACGAAGGTACAACTCTTTCAGTTATTATTTAACATAAACAGGCATGCACATAATCATAAATCAGGAACAGATGGATAGACCAGAATCTAGAACAGATACATGATATTTCAAACTCAACTTATCTTTATTAATGCCTTTATCTAGTTACAATCCACTTCTTGCCCTGCACACTACAGGGGTCCAAACACATAGTTGCGGACTCTACCAAGCCTCCTCACACACAGCTGCGGAGCCTCTATCTCCTATTACAACCCAAACCTAGGACTTCCGGACTCAGAATAACTGCCACTGTCTACAACCCATGCACTATAGATCTACTTCAATCCTCTCTAAAAACTGTCTTCTACACCTAGAGTCTTGCCTTATTTATACACTCTCATGGCCCACGGACCATGGGTAGGCTAACTTACTTTCTATTATTTTACCTTATTTTCGGGTGGACTACCCTTTAACTTGACTCATTACAACTCATGCTCTGCTCACTTCGCGGAGCCTTTACAATACCAATATCCCCAAAATTATGGGCTTTAAGCCAAAAACCCGTTACATGGGGGACCCGCTGCACAATAGGCCCCCAAAAAAAACATCGTGACTCATCCCAAGTCACCTGGTTAGTGTAGTAATCTTCACGTGAAGTTCATCTAGCAATCTCTGCACTTCACTGATGTCCACAACACATTCCTCCATTGTTTGCTATATCAAATGCGTGGTACGTTCTGATGCATCATTGTTAGTGGTGTTCACTTGCCTTTTTGCATATGTTTCCTACATCTGGGTCAGCTTGCTCTCTATTGTGGCAATAACCGTGAATGCATCCTTGAGCGGAGGCTGGATGCATGCATTAAGCCCTACTTCTTTCTATTGCATAACGTCCACTCGTTCTTCCAGATCTCGGGCCTCCCTTATCTTAGCCAAGCACCGGGTGAGGGTGACTGTTTGCGTAGTTCCCCGAACACTATCATAAGCCTACTGAAATTCCTGTGCTTCCGTCTCTAGCTACTGTACTGTTGGGTCCTCCTAGAGTGAAGTGAGAATTAAGAGGGACTGGTCCAACAAGCCAGTGTAGTCTTGCACAACATACTCTATCTCTTTCAACCATGATTAAATGGCTTGGTGGCACTTCTTTCTGAATTATTGGGTTATAGAGGACTGTGCCTGCAATCACAGCTCTTCTATCTACAAGTTCAGTTCCAACTACACCTTCGCAACCTCCTCGTGGGTCCTGCGAACTCCAGCTGGCAGTGCATCCCCTTAAGCGCGACTGTGAGCCTTGTGACAGACGAGCTCTACGCGAAAGCCCCTTTTCGCATGGATTTCCAACAGCCTTGTTTATAGTCCCACACCATCCGTCAACTTCCTGGTGCACTGAGACTGTGCCTTCTACAGATAGTCAGGTGGTCACACCCCTGAGGCTTCATTTTTCCTGCTAGCTCGGGCTGCGGGCACTTTCCAAATACCTTTGTGTCACATCCCTCTTTGTATGGTACCTTCCCTTTTCAGTAAGGTGTGGTTATAACCATAACAACAGGGTCACAATTTCTTCTAATGCAGAATTAGAGCTGGCTGGACTTGGTCTCATCATACTTAGTTTCTCGCGGCCCACTTGTGTGACTTCATTTTCTAGTTTGTAGATTTCTTTATCCAATGTCATACTTCTCTTCCTCAGTCGTGCACACTCATCATTGAGTTCGCAAAGTTTCATGCTTCTGCGCCAAAGGTTTTCTTGCAACTGCCTAATTTCTTTAACTAGGTCCTTGCATCCAGTCCCAACTGCAGGAGTCATAGTCCAGGTATTCTTTTATGCCCTCCTGTTCTCCTTTCTTCTTGTTGTCATTGAAATAATTTTTGCATTCCAGTTTTTGATTATGATTCTATCAGCCCATCAAACCACTAGGATGTGCAGGTCCCCACCCAATTGTCCCACTTGGTAAACTCTCTTCACGATGCCAGATAGCCTTGTGGATGCTCCATCATGGGGTATTTTCGATGTGCACCACTCTTTCAACTATCGCGTCAGGTCCTGATTTTTGATCCTTAGCCTAGGTTGCATCTGCCTAGCATGCGACTACACCCATCGACATAGGTGGGCATGTAAAATTATTTTCCTTGATTTCCCAACCCACATTTAACGCAGGGGATTTTGAAACCACAAGTGCATCCTTTTTCTATGTCCATGCCAGCTTCCAATATTCTTCTGGTGCTTCTGCCACCATTGTGTTGGCATCACGCGCAATGCCCAATCCATCACATGCTGTTGTTTTGGTACTAACCTTCCAATTTCATCTAAGAGTTCATCCCCACCTTTGTCCCCATCATATGTTGGTAGTTCCCTAGCTTCAGCCGTCACGTACTGCAATGATCTAATAATCATGTTGCAATTTAGCATTGATACTTCATGCATCTGGTTCTGCCAATGTTTTATTTCTTCGTTTGAATCCGAAGTACAGGAACTGTTGCTCTCCCATGAGATTCTCCCATCTTCTGTTGGATTTACCCTATCCTAGTCTTGCGCTGTTATCTGGTAAATGCACTCCATCTCATCATCGTTGTCATCTTCGCGCACAAGTTTTGTGTAGCGTACTCCTTCAGCAGGATCCAATGGAACTACAATGCGTAGAGAATTTTTCTCGAAAGTCATTTTTTGCTTCTTCAGGTTGATGACTCCATTCATATCCGTTGCCCAGTCTATTCCTAGTAATGCAGGGTAAGGGTTACTGTCATCTACAATATTTATTACCTCGAAATCTGTTTGCGTGCTCACACTATTGATATCCACTATTGCTCCTGTCAATCTTCCCATGGGAAAGATCTTTTGTTGGTTCGCCATCCGCAATTGAATAGGATACCACTCTAGTGCTGGCCTGCCCATGCGTTCCCAAGTTTGTTTTGGTAATACATTCATGTCTGAACCTAGATCTAAGATTACTTGATCCATCTCATAGTCAGCAATTTGTGTTGTCAACCGCATTTCTCGTCCGGTGCACAGAGCATGTTTCCCCATTTTTCAAACTACGTGCGGCTCCCCTGACCTTGCGCACTTAGCATCAGTTCTTGTAGCCCTTTAACTGCCTTATTGTCTCATAGCAGCTTCATGCACATTTATAAAAATGTAGTTTGCATAGAAGGATCTAGGCTCATCTCTGGTTGATCCCTACTACCTGAAGTAGAGACCTCCGTGAAGCTCTTCTTAGCTTCCATAACCGTTTCCTTTGCACATTTCGAGTCAAGTTCATATTCCTTCGTAGGGGCCTTGCAAACCCATGTATCATCCTCAGGTTTCTTTCCCCTATCTTCCCATGTAGTTGCGCCACTTCTAAGCACCATATTCATGTTGGGGTCTTCTTCATGTGGTTTTGACCTCATCATTTGGATATTTTGAGTTGGAGTAGACTGTAGTACCCCTTTCTCATGCATTTGTGCGATCATTGTCAGAAAATCTACTGCTTCATGGTTAAACTGATAACAATATGGATAACATATTCTAGTCAGATTCATATAGTCTCACGCGTAGTGCCTGGGTCCTTCGCAGTTGTAGTAGATTAACTGTCCACACCCTCGTCCTGGTCCCATTCCTCCTCGTCCTCGTCCTCGACCTTATCCTTGAAATCCCCCCGATGTGATTGTTGCAGCTGGATCGAGGCCTCACATTTCTGTCTGCATTCGATAAGTTGGGGTCCTATCCATCATTAGCTCATAGCTCTGACAACTTAGCTCATCATGACCCACTGACCTACAGAAATTACAGTATAGTTGCTGCAGAGTCTGTGTATATTTCTGCAACATGTGATAGTTGTCTGTTGCATGCTTTCCTCCCACCTGATAAATCATGCACCAGAGAGCGATAAACACACTCGGTCCTGCTTGTGCCTCTGGTCTTAATGGCATCAGTCCCCCTCCTGCCAAATAGTTCGCGAATACAGGACAATGATACTTATTGTGACCCTGGCCTTTACATTTTATACACCACACTTCTTCACGTACCTCTAGCCGAGGTGCCCTATCTTGCTTCAAACTATACATCTCTAAGCATAGGTTTTGTAGTTGCATGTGGATTTGTTGGACTCCCAACCTTGGATCCTATATCGGTGTTTCGTCCAACCTCATCTCTATTTCTAATGCCTTTGCCTGGGTTGAGATCTTTTATTGTGACAGCGTTGTCGTCAGGTGTGGTGTCAAAGACACCACAAACCATGCAGGGTGTTGTGCATCCATTAGTGTCATATTAGCCTCGTGGATCATGCTTTTCAGCCTTTGATTTAGATCGTATGGGGTTTCACATGGAATCATCACGATCTCCTTGAATCCGATGATCAACCGCGTCTCCGATTTTGGTTAGCTAAATTCTTTGTTCAATGCAACTTGAATTTATGCTATTCTGGCATTCGGATGATTATTCGAATGCTTGATATACCAAGTCAACGCACGATCCTACAGCGCACTTACTAATGTGGCCTTCTTAATTTTATCATCCATAACCCTGTGCGCTTTCCACATTGTTCTTACTACGAACCAAAACTAATTGGGATCTTCATTTCCTACTCCTCTAAATACAGGCAACTTGATCATGCTCGCCATGCTAAACTGCTAGATTGGTGGAGGCAGAGTGGGTGAAGTTGGAGGCAAAGAAGGTGAGGGGAGTGGTGGCGTTAGCGGAGATGATAACTACAGGATGGGCTGCTCGATCAAACTGACCACACTCTTGGAGAAACCCAAGCGTGCTCTTCCTCACTTGCCCGTGGTGGTGAAATTAAAGGATTGTTTCCTAACCCTTCGACCCCTTTTTAGACCCTTCTACTCCACGTCGTTCTGCTCATTAATGTATGCACATCACCTGTTTTTCACATAACAACATCCTAATCCAGGTATTCAAAGACTTGATGAACTTACCTCGCAGTCCTTTGAGAAAATGTCTTTCTACTTCACTATAGTTGATAGTCTTGTCTATCACAAATTCAGTGATAAACCCTCCTATTATCCGATCCAGCCAATGATCTACAACTTGCGCGATCTTATCTTCAAATGCCTCTAGCTTGTGCACTAACTCTGGAGTCCACACTATCAGCTGATCAAGATTGCACCTTCCTTGGTTGTCTGCTAGCCTCGTGATCCAAGCATATAGTGTCGAAGAGAATGTCACGAAGAAGACCTCGTGGGTTTCTGTATATATGAACCAATCCAACCACCTTCTCTCGGATATCTGCAAAGTTTTGTTTTCCTATATCATGAACTTATGTAGCTTCTGATCCAACCAATCTTCAAGTTCTTTCTTCATAGGGTTCTAGTGTTCTAACATCGGACATCCCTTAGGCAGATCTTGGTCCCGGCAACTAAACCATTTGTTGGATTAAGCGAGCCTGACCCAGGTTTAGAGATGTTTAGCCAAACAAATCCCCACACTACCAGCCCTTTTGGCAATAGTCCATAGAGCGCGGACTGAAGTCTCACCCGAGGTAGTATGGGATGGTGTTGGAACTAAGTTTCCGTACCCTAGGGATGTCTTGATGTGGTCTGGATTTGTATGGAGCAATCCTATGCGCTGTGTTGCTTTCGCACAGCTGCCTTCTCAGAGCAACTACCTTAGTCAAGCGTGAACCCAATTTACCCTTTTCTGTGCTTAATATTATTATAGATCTTTCGTTACTTAGGAAGGTACAACTCTTTCATTTATTATTTAAAATAAATAGACATGCACGTAATCATAAATTAGGAACAGATTCATAAACCAGAATCTAGAACAAATACACGATATTTCAAACTCAACTTATCTTTATTAATGCCTTTATCCGGTTACAATCCAATTCCTGCCTTGTGCACACAGCTGTAGGGGTCCGTGCACACAGTTGTGGACTCTACCAGGCCTCTGTGCACACAACTGCAGAGCCTTTATCTCCTATTACAACCCAAACTTAGGACTTCTAGACTCAAAGCAACTACCACTGTCCACAACCCATGCACTACAAATCTACTTCAATCCTCTCTAAAATTGTCTTCTACACCTAGAGTCTTGCCTTATTTATACACTCTCATGGTCTGCGAACCATGGGCAAGTCAACTTACTTTCTATTATTTTACCTTATTTTTGGGCAAACTACCCTTTAACTTGACTCATTACAGCTCACGCCCCGTGCACTTCACAAAGCCTTTACAATACCAATATCCCTAAAATTGTGGGCTTTAAGCCAAAAACCCGTTATGCGGGGGACCCACTGCCCAACAAGGAGTTTCAAGTTTGGGAACATGTTTATGTATTATTTAGACCCAAGAAGAGATCCTTGAAAATTGGGTCATGTGCCAAGTTGGCACCATAGTGTTGTGGGCCATCTGAAGTGCTTGAAAAATTAGGGTTAGTGGCCTATCGGTTGGCCTTGCCACCATTAGTCAAATTTCATGATGTCTTCATGTTTCATTGCTTAAAATATATGTGCAGGATGCTAATCATGTAATTGATTGATCTGTGTTACAGGTGGAATCAGAGGGAGAGTTCCAACCAAAACCTCTATGCATCTAGGATCAGAGGCAACTCATGCTTCAAAATTGAGCAACAAAGCAAGTCAAAG
>Ga0115851_100975_pt1 | contig 14434 bp, 6 predicted proteins | sample InSIn2gowninarea_FD_83865 | JGI IMG/M metagenome (GOLD analysis project Ga0115851, IMG submission 83865)
AAAAAAAAAAAAAAAAAAAAAAAAAACAACAAAAAAAAAAAAAAAAAAAAAAAAAAAAAAAAAAAAAAAAAAAAAAAAAAAAAAAAAGATATAAAAAATGAACCACCAGTTTTGAGCAAGATCAAGCCTCAACGCATCAACAGTTGGAAAAAGAAAAGGAAGAGGTTTGGTACATCTGATGGCCACAAGCATGTTAATATTGGGGTATGTCATGGTCCCAAGATTGTCAGAATTGGGCAAGGCACATCAAAGAAAGAACCTATGGACTCTCATGTGAGTAGGCAGGTTCTCAAGATGGATTTCACAGAAGACATTTGATGCCACGGGGCATTTTTTTTCTTTTTCTTTTTTGTGTCATATTTCTAACCTTATCTCGTGTCGTTTTTGTTTAATTAGTTTTATTTTATGAATAAATTGTCATTTATGCTCTTAGAATAAATTTCCATTTCTTTGTTTCTGTACTTTAATTCATTTAATGACATTTGGAATGGACACTGCTGATATATGTCTTTTGTCGGTTGATGCAGATTCCAGGTTCTTGCACACTATCACTTTATATCTAGCATGCATCCCCATATGGAGCCAAATGTTGACCACTGGAGTGGCACCTGATGACTATATGAAGACTCCATTCCCAAGGATAATCCAGAGGACACTTGTACAATCAGATATCATCAGTCAACAGAGTTTTTTAACTCTACTTCTATCTTCTCATCATCTTTCTTGTACGCAGATTCCACACACTGCGGGGAATTGTAATAAGTGATGCTAGTAATGATGAGTTTTTGAGTCTGTAACAGGCCTAGGATGTTGGGACTCGATTAGCAAACGAGTACACCTTGGAGTGTTTTTTTTATCGGTTAATTATCCCTTCTTTTCAAAGGCGGATAATTTTCTGGGTTTTTTCACTCACTTTTTACCCCAAAGTCGGGGTGACGGTTTGAAGGTTGATCCCCTAACACATCTTAGTGTCTAGGGTCGATGTGTATTACCATACTAGATCACACAAAAAAATTCGTGGAATTTGGCTAAGTCTAAGTAGGATATTTTAAAAAATTCCCACAAAACAGGATTTTTTAATTATTTTTTATGTAATGATGTAAATAAGTGGCCTTAGGAAATGTCTAGGGCGTGTGACTACTCGAAATTCATCCTCAAAGACCCAGCATTATCCTAAGAACCACATTGAAGATTAAAAAATGACTTATAGTCCCTCAAAAGCCGATTTTTCAAATGACAGTAGCAAAAATGAGAAAAAAATTCAAAAAAAATGAATAATTGGAAAAATTTATAAATTTTTCCAAACTCAAAATAAGTCATATTTTGACATGGAAATTATGTGGAGAGTCAAAGGTGATGTGGTAGTCATATGGGGTCCACCAAAAAGGCATTAGCTCAATTACAAGCCAAGTCAAAGTCAAACTGGGCCCACGTTGAGTTCATATGTATGGCCAAAAGTTCACCTTCATATAATTCAAATGTTATGGATTAAATGTGATGGAATATAAATCTGAAGTTTAAACTTTAATAAAGTGGGTGGGGATTGGAACCCACCTCAATCATATAGTCTACGTAGGTGTGAATTAAAACACATTTATGCACATGCCATTAAAGATTCAATCAAAGGGAAAAGAAGGTTCCACGCAGCAGGGGAAACTCCAATGCAGCAACATGATATTACACAGCAGATTTTTGAAGAGATATTTACACTGCCAATCAAGGAGACAACTCCACATATGGGCAAATTAGCTACACGTTGGCAGTCAAATATCAACGCTACAGAAAGGGAAATCAACGCGTGGTTCAGATTTTGTAATAGTAGATCTGATTGCTATTATTTTGGGAGTATATCTCCATAGAACTTCACATCCTTTACACTTATACGCACAGTACCTACCTTAGCCTCTACGTAACAACTAGTTCAAACTACACGTAGATTTCAAAGGGGCTGTGTTTTTTTCAGTTAATGGGGGACATGTGTTAGAGTTTGTCCCCCCTACAAAATCAGTCAAAAGATACATGTTGCTGAGTTCATACACAAATGCAGCGTGACATCGTATTTTATGGGGATTGCATTGGAGTTTACAGGAGTTAACTAAGGAGTTGTCTCCCCATTCCACCAGCATTTATACACGTGGCAGCGGTGAGGATGTACACATAGGCCAGCAGAGGGTATTCACAGCAGTTTGATTTCCACACTTCATAGTCACATTGCCACTTGAAACTTGACTTTGTCTTTGGGATTGTCATCAAGCTACACTTATCACTTAGTTTCTCCATTGGGATCATCTCCCATTTTCTTATTTATATGAGTCTTGAGCTCTCATTTTGGTATTTTTAGAACGAGTTGTTGGGCTTGTGGAGACTCTGCTAGATTTTGTATTCATCTTTCATATAATAAAAAAGACTTTGGGGTACTATTGTGTTGGTGTTCTCCTCCATTTCTTGAGGTGATGTTATTTCAATTTTTGAGCTTTACTTTCTAAATGTATGTTGGATTATGCTAGTTATCATTTTGCCACTTGTTTGGATTAACATATGCAAGCTATCTTGTATGGTTTTTGGGTTAGAGAAATACTCTAGGAAGAGGAGCACTAGAAGATTTTTGGTGAAATCTCTAGCCTTCTCCTCCATTATATAATCTAATCCCTTATGATTGCTCACATCTTTTTCCAAGTGTGTAGAGATCTTTAGATTTAGTTGAAGGATTTACTTGGGCATGCAGTAGCTCTCCAATAGGCAAACTAACTCCCAAGATCAAGAATAGAAGGACCCAATCGGTTTGCCTCAAGGATCTCATCAAATGATTTTGAAACAGGGAATTTCCTTTCCTCTAGCTTACTAAGATCACATAAATATAAAGTAAATATTTTTCTTGATCAATATCTTGTTCTTTCAAGGATTTTATTTGCTACCTAGAGCATTGTTTTAACTAGACAAGTATGGAGTTCTACTTGCATGTCTTGATCTAGTTCTTGTACACTAATTGTAGATTATCATTTTGACTATTTCATGTCATCTTTGTCTCCATTTTAGGATTGTTTTGCTTTCAATTTTTGAAGCATTCTACTTTTGTTTTAAACAAAATACAATTTCATTTCTTAAAGAGCAAATACTTGGAAGACACTGGTTGTTTATGTATTTCATGCTTATCTTATGATGGTTATTGCTCATATCATTTTTTGTTTATAAATCTTAAAGAAATAATCTATTTAACTCTAACAATTCTCCTAGAAACTCACATCCCTTTTTAGCTTAACTTTTCATTAGGGACCAACCCCCTTAACTAACCTAGGAGATGGCTTAAACGGAGAGAGAAGGGATTCAGTGTAATAGCCCCTTCTCTAAGTTCCCTGCCACCAACCACACCTTGTGGGGTTGAAGGTTTTTCTCACTGTCTTGTAGGTAGGTGTAGGCGGCAGGGTCAACAGGGCCCTAGGAACTAGGGTGATGGCCATGATGATAGGGATAGAGCTCATCTTTGGCTTTTTCCCATGTGCTAAATTTGTGTGTGCCATCGATCTTTTGCATTTTATGGTACATTTCCTCTTGAGAGTGGCCAAATTATGCTTTTCTTTTTTTCTTTTAGCTGCATCAACCTCTAGGGAATCGTTCCAAGCCCGACACAAGATGTGGGCAAGGGGAGGGGGAGGCTAACTCCTTGTGGACCCAGATGGTAAATATGGTGAATGGGATTATAATGAGCGGAGGGGAGTGATGTATATGGTGTCACAAAATAAGACCATGCAACCAAAATCAGGGTTTCCCATATAGTGCCACCTGTAAAACTAGTAGCCAATAAAGGAGATCCGATGGGACTAAGATACAAGGTTAACCATCAAATTGAACAAAGGATACAAGAGTACAAACCAAGCCCACTCTTTCCGCCGAACCCCCCACCACTAATCCATGCCCAAAAGTGTCCATGATAAGTAAACAAAAATACCAAACTACACAATGAAAAGGCATACCTTCGGGTTTGGAACGCCCACCCTCAAACATACGATCAAAACAGATGGGCAAGGGAGCATATGGTTGGCTTAGGTGGTGGAGATAGTGGCACATCAAGTTATCTTGTGGATGCAAGAGGTTGTTGGCATTTGGTTGAAGACCATCTAGGAGAATTATTTTTTCCTCTATATACTACCCACAAGTGATGGGTAACAGCGACTCTATTTTTGATAGTTAAAGCATCTAACTTTTGACATGTCTAGATTTCCTTTATTTGATTTGAAAGCATATTTATTTTTATTACCTTTATTTCTCTTGTCATAGGCTGAAAATGCAGTAGGTTCTTCTTCTTCATGATGTGAAATATTCCCTCTGAAGATCATTTTGGCCTCCCCTTGGATACATTTTCCCAGGAGCTCATCAAATGTGGGAATGGTTTTGATATTGTTGATGTTGATGATAAAAGTCTCCCAAATAGAAAAAAGGTCTCTAAGTACAATCAACACCATTTCTTTTTCGGGTACAACCTCACCAATTGTTGACCATTGATTTTTAAATTTTGTCATTCTCAGGAAGTATACTTGAATTGCCTCTCCTCTATTCATCCTTATGTTCTTTAGTTTATTCTCCAAAGCAATAATCTAGTTCATATTACTAATCGCAAACATGCCAATTAGTTTGCCATACATTTCTTTAGCTTTCTTCAAGGCAGAAACATAAGTAATGAGATGATCACTAAGGGAATCAAGGATAAATTTTCTAGCTTTGATTTCACCCTTTTTATGTTTGGATTTGACGAAAGCACTTTAATTCTTTAGTGGATCAGCTATTGTGCCTTCAACATACTCCATAACTTCGTGTTCTTCAAGAGTGATATCTAGCCCTGCTTTCCATGGACCAAAGTTTAAAGTATCATTCAACTTCTCCTCTACCTTGAAGTAACATGAAGTCGTCTTGATCAAAAGACTTTGGCAGCAAGTGGGGTCTCTTCAGGTGATCTTTGGTCTCTTTGGACTTGTCTTCACCAAGGCTCTGATACTAGGACTCACCTAAGACTTTGACAATAAATTCCACCCTAACTTTGGGGTGAGACTGGAAGGAAAAAATCTGTCGATTATCCGTGTTTAGAAACACAGATAATCAGTGAGATGAAAAACCCCCTAAGATGAAATTCCTCACCAAAATAATAGGCTTATCTAGGTTGTTACATACATACACGGTCTTACTAACATCATTTACATTACAAATTTGTAGGATGGGTTTACAATGACTCAAAAAATTGTTGGTTGATGATCTGGATCTTTATAAAATATTTGGCACCACTGTTTCCCTATAACTTTGACAAAATGTGTGCAACATATTGCAAAGTAGGCCACCAGAAAACACTCTTTTCATTGGTCATTTGTGATAATTTGGAGATCTTGGAGGCCAGGGAAAGAGCATTCAATCAAAGCAAGCTTGGAGACGATTTAGAATATTTTGTGGGCTGATTTAGTGGATAGCTGATTTTGATGATATGCTGTATTGTCATTGTTATGGACTCCAGAGCCCATTTAGAGCATTCAATCAAAGCAAGCTTTGAAACAATTTAGAATATTTTGTGGGCTGATTTAGTGGATAGCTGATTCTGATGATATGCTGTATTGTCATTGTTATGGACTCCAGAGCCCATTTAGAGCTTCAATGTTTATGTAATGTGGTTCAGAGATGTATTGCACTTGGTGGAATTTTAACATATTCCACCTTCAGATATGTATTGCACTCACTGGCATTTTGCCATATTCACTCTTAAATGTTTATATACATGAGCAACCCTTGCATATTTTGTTTCTAATGGTTTAAATATACATTGATGTTCATGAATATACAATTTTTTTACTAAATTTGAATACTTCAAGTCTTTCTTGTACAACCAGTTCTTTTCACTTTTTCCCTGGTTCTGATTCAATTCAAAAAAATTCCTTTTCCAGTTCCAGTTCAGATAACATTGGTAATTAGATCATTGTACTGGACTTGTCTCTCTCATGAACCTTTACATGTCTTGACATTTACACATTTTTATAATCAAGTGCAACCCCTCTCTTTTCTCTCTTCTCTCACTGCAATGTTTTGCTACTTTCTTTGTGCATTATCTGCCAACACAAGTGCCATGACAGCTCAGAATGGTGAATTTTGTATCAAAATCAATCTAAGCTGCTGAAAATGAACAATTTCTTTCTTCCTTGAAACTAAAAGCAATCTGCAAGTGAAGCAGATCTCAACTTTTCCCTTGTCAATTTCTACTTGAAGACCAACACCGCACCCCACCGCACCCGCTACCCCAAACATGGTTTTAGGTTTTAACAAATAAAAGTCCATTGAAATTATTCTATAAAACAAGAAGACAGATCGCTAACAAAACTATTTTAACAAGGAAAATGCCAGTTTGATTTTTTAATTGCAAATGTTTCATTCCCCCGAATAAAGCAAAATATTATGAATAAATTTATAGACAGAACCTTTTGAGCAGGAAAATCCGTTCTGGTGCAGAAAACAAGTTTGCAACCAACTCCAAAACATTGCACATTTTCATCGTATTCTGCCTCAGGCCCTTCATACAATCCATAAAAATTGTGTACTCTGGATTGCTCAATTTCGCCCGTACCTGTAAAATTGTTTGAGTTAGACAAAAACTATTGTTTGAGCTAGAGCCTCTCTCTTTGTATGAGGTTTTAAACTTTGATTTTCTATTGAGAAATGGATATTTGAGAAAGGGGGCATGACAATATGAATTACATCAAAGTTTACTTCAACTGCTCCTTCAAGCAATTTTTAATTTCACCTTACAACTTTAATCAGATAAACTCAAACGCATCAATCAGAATCATTAAAGCAAAATTCTATATTATACATATAAAATCACTGAGAAGGAGAACGAATTTCGAATTCAGTCAATTTTAGCTGGAGCTGTTCTCAATAGCATTTTTACACAATAATGAAACTTCTAATAAGACATATAAAAACAGGAGCATAAGCTATTGGAAAAACAGTCTGAAGCCGAACTTATTTAGTGCAAATCTCAACTGCCTCTTAGTAAAAACATACACATTGATGTGGATTACAAGTACACTTAGCTGTTAGACTATTATACCACAAGTAGTCTTCAATAGCCTCGGAGCACATGTGGCAGTCCTGGGCAAGTGTGAACCAGATCTGGGCACTTCAATTACAGCAGTTGGAACAGGACAGTAAGGGTGCTCTTCATCTTTCCAAATCTGCAAGTATGGAGCATTAACAATAAGGGAATGGTCAATCTTATATCATAGATTGTTTTTCTATTCTCAGCAGCTTGCATGCAGTTTCCATGTGTTAGTTCAGTTTTACTCTCGCAGTTTGCTAATTATAACTTAGCATAAGTCTAATTTCGATAAGGTGCATGCCGTCCAATGGTAGGATGCATATCCCAAGGAGATATTATCCCTTTGGAGCACTATCATTAAAGACTTTTTGTGGTTTCACCAACACCCTAAAATCTTTTACAATTATTGGGTACTCTTACTGCAATATCTAGCAGGCTTAGTGCAAAAGCCCCACTAGGTCAATCCATAACCAATGGCAATAAGAGATCAGCCACCATTATCACCTCAGCAGCCTTTCTCCAGCTGTTTATTGATGAATTAAATCCCACAAGGGAGACTTCCCTATAAAGATCACCTAAAGGATATTCAACAAGAAGGGTTCAAGGTGATGCATGGTTTAATGATTGTGAAAAGGTACTGGAAAAGCCTAGCAGGCTAGGATAATCTTTACCAAGGTTCAAGTGCTCTTTCCTTGGACCTCTCAGATAGATTAGCGAGTTGTTATAAGTTAGGGTTTGAGATATATTCAATGATATGGCATGCAATATCATATAACAGCTAGAATAAATAGTCTTTCAAGCATAGATCAATAAAGGAACAAGGCTATCAATTAGGTATGCAAGGTTTAGGGTAGGCAAGTGAGCTTTTATGGCTAAAACATGCATAAAACAGAAATAAAGGAGATGACATCAGCCCTAATTATAGGGTATTACTATGCAATTAATGCCAGATTTTGCCTCTCTCAAGTAATAAAGCGCAACCCCTATTAAGAAGACAATAACACATCATGTACACTTGCTTTTAAACACAGTTTCAAGGAAAACCTAAGTCACATGACACGAGGACACAAGACAAAGAGGACACGTAAATACGAGTATTCAATACGAAACGCAGTGACCTGGAAACAGGACACGGGGGACACGTTTTATATATATTTAATATATATATATATATATACACATACACCGAAAGATAGTTTTTTATCCATATTAAATTGCAGGTTGCAGCTTATCTAATCAAATTAAATATAATTACTTCTCAAAGTTCATAGTTCACTTTAAAAAAATAAATAGAATCAAAATTTACAACTTACAAGCACATAAGAAACTAAGTAGTAAGTACTTACTACTAATTATAAATTTAGAACTTAGACTATGTCCTTTCTTACTTTGACAAATGCAAGGATTTAGGACTTCAGCCTGACAGTGTTATTGCCAACTTAGTGCAAGCTGATTTAAATTACAGTTAAGCATTTGATTGCTCTTCCAACATAATATGGGGTAGACCAGCCATCCTTGAAGTTGAAAGGTTTCAACATGCCAAATGAACCTGAATGAAAACTCTAGTATTGTCTAAAACACCAAAAGGTCAAGACTCAACTACATCCCTGACTCCCTCCACGGAATAAAAGGTATAACTGTATAACAGTGTAAGTTGTGGGCCATATGGTATATGCCCAAAATCAACATTACCTACTCTTCAGCTAATGCATTATCCAAATGATGTTAAATATGTCAAAGGGTTTGCTCACAATTTAGAGAAAAAATAATGCTGAATCAAAGGGTTGTCTGAATGTCATAGTAAGTTATCCAGAAACACCAAATTATATGTATCAAATGCGTTGACAATGGACATGAATTCATAACCATACATTCGATCAAGATTCAAAGTCAAAAGATATCTTGCTCCCAATGAGAGTGTGACTCTGTCTGTGGCAGATTAGTTACTTAAAATAACCTCCATATCTTATTCATGAAAGAGTATCATAACCCTGCATATTGCCATAATGTACTCAGGACAGCCAATCGTTATGGTTTATTGATTATGATTCACCTACATATTCCTTGAAAGAGCATCTCAAAGTCAGAAAAATAACATAATCTCACCCATGCCATATAGACTCAGATTCCTTTGACTTACCCCAGTGATAAGATTGATCTGTCTCCACGGGTTTAGGGGTTCCGGTTTACTGGTTTACGGGCCGGTCTTGAACGCTGAACAGCAATGGGCACAGGCACCAGCCGCACCACAATCTGCTCCAAACTCCGAATTCAGTGCTAACTTCAAACAACTTGCTCCACACGACCGCAGGACGAAAATAACCAAGAAAAATCCATCGCGTAGGCTTTAAATTACATTTTCTGCGGGGTACATATTCAACCTGTCGAAATACGTTAGGGCCACATTTTCTACCAACGAAATACGCGTTTTCTAAATTCAGGACACAACGAAAACCGGCGAATACGTATTCAATTTTTCAAGACACGTTAAAAACCGTATTCGACACGTATTAGGGCCGTTTTCATGTCCAGTATGTAACATACGGGACACGGGACCCTGGAGGACGTGTCCTGTGACTTAGAGGAAAACCCTAACTTAACCCCAAAGACCTAGAAGTTAGAGAGAAGAGCGAGAAAATACATATAGAGAAAAGGCTAATCAACACCTACTAGACTAGAGCCTTGATCTAATTGGGTAATGGAGTCTTTAAGGCAAATTCTATGAAGACGGCCTTGATGAAGAGGGTGAGAGAGCAACAATCTCTACTTATAAACCCTAGTGACTTCCGTATATGGGAGATTCTAAGTTCAATAAGATGCACATATCAGATTTCTCTTCAAGGATTCAAGGAAAGCAATTTTACACACCATGGAGAATCAAGATTTTAAGAAAAATATTGCTATCTTACCATGCCACACATAGAAACCTTGATACACATAAGATAGCATGCAAAAATGGAAGAAGACCAACATTTAACTTACAAACTTCCACAAAAATCTCTTCAATCAATCCCAAGAAGTCTCCCAATGCAAAATTCCTCCACAAAAGACAATTTGCTGCACGAAACTACATTTCAGCCAAGTAGAAAAGGGACAAGATGTGGTGTGCACTTCTAAAGGGAGAAAAGTGTGATGAATGATGATGATGAATAAGTGAGTGGGACTCCTATCTATTTATATGAAGGCAACCAAGTCTCAATTCACTAATTCTACAAGCAAAATCCCTAAAACAAGTTTACTTGAGTGTTCAACTAGGTCAAAGGTCACAAGTCAACCTTGAGATATCTCTAAAATATAACAATATGTCAAAAATAACCCACACGTGTAGGAGAAAAATGATCTCCACCATGACATCACCCTTTGAAATGGTCAATAACTCATTGAGTGAGGCAATGGTCCAGGAGTGCTCCTGACTCCAAGAAAACCACAAAGTGTGTGTGTACATCTCCAAAAGGCACCTCTTCCACCATCATATCATCCAAAAGGAGGCCTATGTCATCTTTCCAAAGCATGTAGGACCAACGTGGCACCATCTAGGGAAAGCACTAGCATCAAGGAATCATGTGTCATCCCTCCCATGTCATCTCAATGACAACCATCATTAACTAGGCCCCAGAGCAAGGCATCGTCCATCAAACAATGTCAATGCCAGCCAAGGTGCATCCTAGGTCTATCTAGGCACCTCATCAAATAGTTCAGCGCCCAAGCCTTCCATCCCAACATTTCAGCATCTAGAGGCACATCAAGAGGTGTAGAAGCATGTAGAAGTTGCTCAAGGCCTAATTCTCATCTTTGAAGGGGCAACATTGGGGCCATAGAGTCATAGCTACTCTCAAAACAAGGCAAAGTACCCCTTGGACGGTGTTGGAGAGATATCAAGCTATCCCTCATGGCATATATGGTGCATGTGTAATACCACCTAAACAAATCCTCTAAAGATCAAATGGGATCACCTTCATTGGGGACATAAAACCATTAAAGCATTATAATAGACATATCCCATGCTTATTGAAAATGTAACTAGTGTCAGTCTTCATAATTGTATTTGGATCATGACATGATATAATTATTATTGTACTTGTAAAAAGAAAGAAAATTAACTTTATTTAAAAAGAAAATTGACTAAAGCATGGGTTTCATGCTTGGGTCAATAGTCAATAGGTTAAGGCAGCCATTGAGTGCTCTAGGAGTTTTGTCTTGAATCAAGTCAAAGTCATGATGTAAAGACCTTTTAAGGGCTTATGTACCAAGAAAAGAAAATTGTTATTATTGATGCAAAATTATCTAGAAGCTACCAAGAGTCAGGTCGGGCAACCCCTAAAGTCGACCTAGATGAGGCCCATGCACCTACATGAAAAGCTATATAAAGAGGAACATTTTTCCTCCACAAGACACACTTGAGCATCGAACATCTTGGGCGGATCTAAGGTAACATAGGAAGAGCGAAGTTCTGAATAAGGCAGCAAAGTATCTCCCTCTCTTTCTGTTTGGTTTTGGTCTACTCTTTTCTCTCTTGGCTGCTAAATTTTTCTGTGGAAAACTATGGTTTGTGCAGCTTTGAAGTTGTGTAGTAAGAAGCCGCAAATCTTGTTTGAAGAAGCATTTCATTAGCTTGGGTGGCTGCCCTGATCTTGGTGAGTTGTCTATGATCTATGGTCTTGGAAGTCTCCTTGAATTGATTCTATAAGAAGAAAGTTCTCTGGGTTTTTTCCCTGTTGAGGACTATTGCCCTGGCTTGGAGACTATCTCTGATGTCTCTATTGTTTGAATTGCAATCTTCTTGTTTGGCATTTATCTTGATGATGAACAGAACTTAAAATTAAAGAACTAATGTAATAAGCATCACAAGAACTTGTCAAGTTAATGAGAAATTTATTAATAAACCCAAATGAAACACTACCCTAGATTTCTCAACATGGAATTAGAGCAAGGTTCATTTGCATGAGGGCAGGAAGAAGATCACACATGGTTTCAAGGCAAGAAAAGAACGCCAATCATCTAAGGCCAAACAACTAGAAGGAAGAAAATCTGAATTCTGGACACTTGTTTTAAAGGGCATATAATCCCTATTCTAGAGGACCGAAGGGCTAGTCCAGTGGCCTATTCAGGGTCGAGCATCCTAACAAAAGAAACGTAGTTCTGGGCATCATCTTTAAGGCTTGAAATCACCTTTGAAGAAGATCGAATTCTGTGAGCCACCTCAGGGATACAAAGTTTTCAGAGGTTTGTACTTATGGATAACCAAATCTCATTTTGTGGTCTAAATAAAGCATTGTTAGCCAATATCTTGATTACATGAGAAGAACAAAGTGATAGGAGGCCTTACAAGCCTGATTGGAGGGCTTAACATAAGGTTACAGACTACAGTCACCCTTAAAGCAAAGCCAATAAATTCAAGGCATAAGTACATTTGGAAAATTCAAAGTGCAGTCAGTCATTTTGTAGAGGACCGAGACCCATTCTACAGTCTTGTGCTCATAAGAGACCTAGACCGCATTGCTTGAAGATGCATTAGATCTACTTGGAGGGACATTCATGAAGTTATAGCCATCCTTATTAAAATAGAAAAATCACAGACCTCGACAGTGGGGTATAAGATCATGACAATGTAGTATATTTACATATGTCCCGAGCTACAACAGTCACATATAGAAGCCAACAAGATCCATGTGAAGAAGAACATAATTCTGAGCATTCATATATTTAGTCTTCAAGGTATGGATAGTGTGAGATGAAGTCAACCGCAGTGATTGTCAAAAGGCATTCATGTGTTATTGTAGTTTCTTCACCTACAAAGTTCGTCATTCTAAAGAAGGGGCATATATATTTGAATCCAAATCCTAAGCAGCACCCTCAAGTCATTCTAAGTACACTCGTTGATTGATTTAGTGTGTGTATATATAGTGTGTGTATATATAATGTTCCAAACTAGGAAAATTAGTGTTGTGCAAAGCAAACAATAAAAACAACACCATAAAATTGAAACATTCAATGCATACCCGTAAAAAGTCCAGGAATAACCAACAACTGAGCCATTTTATTATAATCTAGGAGGAAAGTACAATAATGTGGAAGTGTTGCACTTGGGCTTGCCTCAATGATAAGCTACAAGCACCAGGTAATGAATGCCAGAAAGCCCAACGGCTGCAATAACTAGCTCCTCCAAAACACTGCACTGCTGCTCCAAAACTACATTGTTGCCTGACTTCACCCCTTGATTTGCCCACTCTAGAGTGCCTAGAAAATTCAATAAAATTAGTAGTGCACTCCCTGCCAAAAACCTAGAAAAAACCAGAAAGGGTTTCCCTTGGTTCCAACCTTCAAAAGTTGACCCTTCATAGCTTGGCCCTCCTCCAAATACGATTTTTGTTGTTGTGACTGCTCCTGTCAATCTCTGCACTCCCAACTCCATCAATCCTCCTCAAATGGCCCTCCAAATAATCTCCCAACTCCCCAACTTCAAAATCCCTAGGATAATGTTGCCCCAACAAATTACACTCCAGTGACTGCACAACCCCTGTGGTGCTCTTACTCTACCTGTTCTGTGCTATTGTTACTCTCCCTATTCTGCATCGTTGCTACTCTCCCTACTGTTGGAACTCAGCCTCCTTGTTGTTACTCGGCCTCTTGTTGCTCCTTTCAATGCAGTTGTAACTCAATTCTGGTTGATATTACTCTCCCTGCTTTGCACTGTTGCTGCTCTCCCCACTGTTGGAACTCATCCTCCTTGTTGTCACTCAACCTCATGTTGTTGTACTCGACCCTCCTGCTTCTACTTTCCTACTATTGTGACTCGACCCTTCTGCTGCTCCTTTCCTTGCGGCTATAACTCGGCCTCCTTGTTGTTACTTCCCCTTGCTGTTGTAACTCGACTCGCAATTGTTGTAACTTGAATCACTGTTGTTGGTATGACTTGGAACGAAGTAGAACTCCCTCCTAGGGCTGGCACTCGAAGTCCACCGAAGCAAGGGTTGGGATCTCCGCTAGGAGACACTTGTGTGCTAAACAACAAAGTAACCTGGCTAAGCATCTCGAGCAACTAAGATTGAGTTCAATCTATCAAAAGATAAGGTATCCAAATGAGGAGAGTTGCCTTCCTTATAGAGATTTCGTGGAGCACTTTTCCCTCCATTTTCCCTCCATCATGTGTCCCTCACCTAACCATCGATTTCCCTCCATGCAAATCAAACTAGGGAATGTGTATTCCCCTAGTATGGGTGACCCCCACGTATACTTAACCACATCAAAATAACTTCTACTAAGTCTATCCTCCTAATAAAACCGATTGGGTCCTTCTATTCTTGATCTTGGGAGTTAGTTTGCCTATTGGAGAGCTACTGCATGCCCAAGTAAATCCTTCAACTA
>Ga0115851_100977_pt1 | contig 14434 bp, 13 predicted proteins | sample InSIn2gowninarea_FD_83865 | JGI IMG/M metagenome (GOLD analysis project Ga0115851, IMG submission 83865)
GAAGTAGAAAAGGAGAGAAACACCATGATATCCCAACTAGAAGAAAAGGATGATGACATCACCAAGTTAAAATCATAAATCACTTCTCTTCAGGCCCAATTGTGTGAAGCAACCAAGATGATGGAAGAAATGAAGAAGAAACTAGTTATGAAATATGAATCTTGTGAAAAGTTGAAAGGAGAAATTGTCTTTCTTAAAGAGGAAGTTGATTTGCTAAATATGAAATTGAAAATCTCTCAAAACCCTAGATGACATATTAAATCATCAAAGGTATCCCCTTGATAAATCAAGTCTTGGCTATGTAGCTGAATCTTCAAGAAATAATGATGCAAACCCTAATGCCTCAAACAATAAGGATGTGAGGAAGCCTGGAAGAAATGTTCATGCTCCCATTTCCAGAAAAGGCAAGGATGAGAGTCAAGATAGCTATGGAAGAAACTTTCCTGCAAGAAGAAATGGTTATCATCAAAGGATCCCAAGGCAACAAGACTTTAGAAGAACATCAAAGAAACCTTCTCCTCCTAGGTACCAAATTATATTTCTTGGTTATTGCTATTCTTGTACAAAATTTGGGAATATGGCAAAAGATTGTAGGGCATATCACAAAGATAATTATAATGTTCCCCGTCAATATCCGAGAAGCAATTTTGCAAGAATTCATGAATTCTTATTCATGAAAAACATAGAGTGCCTCAAGTGTCATAACATTGGACATATGGCATGTAATTGTAACTTAACTTGGGCACCTATTCAAGATATAACTATGCCAGAAAATAAATTTACAAAAGTATGGAGAAGGAAGCAAATACAATTTGAAAATATCTTGAACTCTCTAGCCATCAACACATGTTGTTGACCTAATCTTCCACAATCTAGGCATTTGATGTGGAAACTCTACCAAAAGGAAGACCATGCATATAGTTAGGGGGAGCTTATGATGATTGGGCATTCTTATAGAAGCCATCCATGAATGAGTCTTATGAGATCCTTGATGAGCTATATGGACAATCATTCTTTGATTGATCATCTCTCACGAACACTCCTTGAAGAATATAATCCTTATTCATCCAATGGATTATTACTGAAGATCTCTTCCACTTGATCATTAGCAGGTAATATTTCATGAGGGGTAGTTGGTGCATCACATGAAGGAATTTAAGAACATATATCATGGACCACATTGCGAGAACGAAGAGCACCATGATAGAGGGGTAACATACCTATGAAGAACTACTATTCGTAAAGAAAAGAAGCAACTTGACAAGGGGAGTACTTGGGCACCCCATTTTCCATTGATGTCAAAGGGGGAGAGAATGTTGAAAGGGGGAATATTTCCATCAATAACAAAAGGGGAGATTATTAATCTAGGTTGTCATTGATGTCAATATTGCACTAGCGTAGATGGAAAATATTGTTGAGATGTCTGGTTCAAAATGATGATGTCATAAATCTTGTTTCATAGGAATGTCATCAATTAATATGTTCAAGTCACTAATGAAGAAGTCTTAAGAAGTGCCAAGTTCCAATTATTTAGAAGCCCTTGATGACATATGGAGGACTACATTTGATGATGCCATATACTTGATGAATGACAACAATTGATGATGGCACTAGATGAGGTCTTGATAACATGGTTGGAGGTCATTTGATGGTTGGAAGATTATTTTGGAGTTATCCTAATGTTTTTGCACTATGATTGCACTAGTATATCATGACATTGTTTATACGTAATGCTACATGGATGTTGCATTCCTACATAATGACTATGATCCTCTGATAACATTGATAAAAATGAAGAAGTCATATTATCCCAAATCTTTTATGCATAAAATTTAAGAAAAATTACAAAGAAAAATGGTTTTGGACACCTTGGAGGAATCCTTTGAAAACGGATCCTACAACATCTTAAATATGATTTTTTCCTCTTTCCAATGAGCCTTTATTTGACTCAAAACTCCCAATAGTTTGTGAGATATTGAATTTTTAAGCTAAGGAAATTATTCCTAGCAGTGAGCCGACCTACACTCAGTCATACAAGTCAGCCTCACTTCAAATAGATGTGTCCCTTCAATTATAATCAAAATATCTATAAATAGATGTCTAAACACTTCTTTTTGATTAGCAATTCATGAAAGAATTTAGAGATATGAAGTACAAGAGAAGAGAGAAGGTCGAGGAGAATAGGGAAACTATTGTTTAGGATGAAAAAATGGGATAACTTTGTTTGGGCATAATATCTGAGTCGAAGCTGCCATATTTTCCATAGTTGTTGTGGTTGAAACTACCAAAGTTGTCGTGGTTGAAGTTGTCATAGTTGTCATGGTCAATGTTTCCATAGTTGCTATGGTTGAAGCTGCCATAGTTTCCATGGTCGAAGTTGTCGTAGTTTCCATGGTCAAAGGTGTCGTAGTTTCCGTGGTTGAAGGTGTCATAGTTTCCATGGTCGAAGCTGTCATAGTTTCTATGTTTGAAGTTGTCATAGCTTTCATGGTTGAAGTTGTCATAGTTGTCATGGTTGATATCGTGGTCGAAGTTGTCATAGTTTTCGTGGTTGAAGTGTTGATTTATTGGGATTGGACAAATAGAGCTTGTTGAAGTCTTCCCTTGAGAATAGAATAAGGCAGAGTTGGAGAAATTTGTGAAGCAACATATTGAAGTGTCTTGGAGATCATTGAAGACCATGATGCATTGAAGCCATTATGAGGTGACCTTGGATAATTTTTATTTGGGTAACATGAAGAGCAGTGGTGACACCTTCATGCAAAGAATAAGGTTGTCATTGATGATGTGATGTGGAGACTAAGTTAAGGCATAACTAAAGATTTATAGGGCTTGCTGAAGAAAACATTGGGAGTTGTGAAGTATAACCAAAGATACCTTGACAAAGTGAATATATAGAGTTGATCCCTCAAAATTGACAAGATTGGTGCCTTGGAAAGTCCAAGTTCATGCTTGGAAAATATAGGATTGGTGTCCTTGGAGTTGGTGCTCCTAAACTTAAGGTTGGTGCCTTGGATAAGATAGGGTTGAAGCCCTAGAGGATCGGAGTCCTCAAGAAACTAGGTCGAAGCTTGAACGAGATATAGGGTTGGAGCCCTTGAGGTTGGTGCCTCAAAATTGACAAGGTTGGAGCCTTAGAAGTCGATGTTGGTGCTTGGCAAATACAGGTTGGAGCCTAGGAGATTAAAGATCAATATCTTCACCTAGGGTTGGAGCCCTACATATATTGTATTTAATTTATTGAAGAAATTAATAAAAGCATTTATTCTTATTTTTCAGTTTGTGTTCTAAAAATAAGTGATCTAACTGGTAAAAGTAACCATTGAAAAGAAATATTGATTCACCTCCCTCTCAGTATTTCCAACAACTTCTTTGGAGGAGAAGGTGGTTGTGACTATAATGTTCTAGTATTGGGACTCGTGGTTGGATATGGATGTATTGTATGATTAAAACTTACACTTCTTCATATAAAAGATCTAGCATGTTTCATACATATGTCATATTGTATTCCAACTATCCTATTTACTCTAAATGATATATGTATCTATTTTCTTATGCATGCATGTATGGACTATTCTGTATAAGTATGTATCAATCTTATTGAAATGTGCTTATTAGTTTAACCATCACTTTGGATTACTCACTAACTTCATTTCCATTTTGCGATGCATATTTGATCGTGTGTTCCCCTCTAAGCTGCATGCTATCACATGTTTCCAAGGGGCACATTCACCCCACTTTGCATGTGTTCCATTCATGCACCCTCCTTGACTCGTTGTAGCTGTCACACCCTTTCTATCAACAAGGACATCTTACTTGCCTCTATGCAAAAATCGCAGTCAAGGCGATACCATACGACTCACTACTAGGACTTCTACACCAAATGGTATGAGGTCTAATTGGGACTTCTTATAGGGGAGATCCCCTGAAATGTTCGTAGGTCCAACACTGTCAACATTTGTGACACTAGAAGGAGGGCCAGATGACAAGTTGTGTCCTCTCTTCCTATTTTAAACTTTTCACATCTATCATGCATCCTGTTACACTCATCCCTCCACGATGTCTTTCACATGCCAAACATCTCCACATCATGAGGGAGTTTTTTGATCTCTTGTCTGAATTCATGTATGTTGGTGAAGGTGAAGTGGTTTGGCGTATGTTCTTACATGACTTCCTTGGCATGCTTGACGAGTGTTGACAAGGTTAATCCTCTCTGTAGATAGAGACGATCTCTCTAGCCCAATGAGTGGGTCTAGTAACTAAAGTGACAATCAACTAGACATCTTCCTAAATTATAATTGAAAAGTAGAATGAAAGAGATGACCTACCTCACTCTAATGATATCAAGAGACAACAAAGCATGCCAAAACCAATAGAAAATACAATAATAACCTACTTAAATGACCAAGGAATGCTAAGCTAATACATACATCAAAATATATATTTTGCGAAGATGAACTAGCAGTTGTATATTATTTAAATAATAAAAGGAAGCTTCCAACCATAGCCTTGATTTTGAAAGGCTCTCCTTGAGTGGTAATCAAAGTCCAGGCCAAGAAACTCTCGAAACACTCCTTCTCCAAGTCTAATGAATAGCCTCTAAGCACAAGCTTAGCATAGGGTGCAAATTGGCATAGACCAACCATTTGGGCATGGGAGAAGAGAAATTTATAGGCTAGGAGAGGGATTTAAGACTTCTCCAAATATAGGATTAGGCGTAGCTCATAGGGATGAGACCAAGAGGTCAAATTGGGGGGATACGACCTTATCTATGTGAAACCACCTCCAGCTCACTACTCTGGAAGCTTCTAGATCACAAAGCTTCTCATCCTCTTTGGGGAAACTTCTTTTTTGAGACCATCATGGGTATGCAAGGGAACATAGCGATGCCATCGCTATCCTAACACGGTGCAATAAGAGACTATCACAGTTTTTAGCTTCATAAGAGCAATGACCCTCATTTTACAGTTTTAAGAGCTATTTCTTCAGGGAAAGCTCCAAATATTTTCCAAGCAATGTTAAAGTAAGGACTTGAACTATATACATGGATGAGTATACTTCATAATTATCATGTTTCGAGCACTTCACAGTATGTCACAACGGAGTGCAAGAGGCGTGACAAAATACTATGTAACAGATGCCCCATAAAGCATGAAGATCAAATGAGGAGTGATGGTTGAGATGCTTTACGCACTTTTAGCAAGGACAAGGGCACACACTGTCAAGAGACCTACAAATTAAGGACGCATATACATATACATATCTGAGATCAATACATGAATCCATGTCATGGACGCAGCCATTCGGATGATGAAGAATATATGAAAATATCCATGGTATAGACACATCCATCTAGATAACAAGGATCATCATAAATATAAAGTCTCACGGTATGGTCATAGCCATTCGTATAGTAGAAACCTGTGTACAATCATGAATGGCATATAAATCCATGCAGCCTGAGTCATAATAGAGAAGACTCAGGGTCTTGTGCTCCATTCGGAGTTGAGCAATGTACGAATCCTAACATGTGAATAAATGTGTTGAAGTTGAACATGCTAGAAAACCACCTGATTACATGGCAATGATGTGGACTGTTAACAAGTACGGGAGAAACCACTAATAATGACAATGGCTCTCAAGGTACAATAACACAATATGTGGATGTGATAATGAAGTCGAGGTCAAACACTCGTGGAATCACGTGATCGAAAGCCAATGATGAAGAAATGTCGTCGGATGCGAAGAACTCACCATTAGGGCATGCCCGCTCTAGGGTATTGAAAGGGACTTTCTATGTAATCTTCCTAGATAATGAGATGAAATCGATAGGAAGTGACCCATCGAAGGAGGGAAATAATGAACCTCGCTTCATCAACATGAAACAAGGAATAAAGTGGAATAATATTGAGGACTGTAATAATGACTCGAATAATGTATAGGTAAATAGCTTCATATTGGACTTCTCTTGAACATATTGGCGACACGACCCTCGATTGTGGTAGCATATGACTCGACATAGGACTAAGGCCATGATGATAGTATGGAATAGTCAAATGAGAGGAAAAATGGATCACCCAACCCCAAGAGGACAAGTGACTGAGTGAGGATACCCAAAAGCCAACACGAAAGCATAAGAGTGTCATGCTCAAGAGTGACATGCTACCTATACAAAGGATGTCTCATCTTCATTTTTCCCCAACTATTTCTAGTGACTACCCCAATTATTTTTATCACAAGTTTTGAGGGGGATATTATATGCTTGTCATGTAAGTTCATTCTTCGAATGAATCCATCCTAGTAAGTTTTATGAGCCCTAGGAAGGAGAAGCTTGGTCTCATGATTTTGAAAAGTGGTGTGAACACAAGTGGTTTTTGGAAGCCATAACTCACATAATTCTTTAAAGGTTGCAAGCTCAATAGGAAAGCATATGCCTTATAAGGAGGATGTTGGTGGTTTAATTCCAGTGTACCTTAACATGAATTAGTCAATGTTATTGTAGTTATTTTTAATAGAGAAATATTATTTATATTGATTTATCTAAATTGTGAGATAATATTTTGGATTCATTATTTTATATTTTCTCTAAAGAGACAAATGTGATATTGTATTTTTTTAATCTAGTTTTTTATTGCCTTTAGAGAGACAATAGCTAGGATTAAAGACATATTGTCATGATAAAGACAATATGTTTTTAATCCCAACTATTGTCTTTGGAGAAGCAAAAATGAAATTTTTCTATAAGAGACAATAATGATTGTTTTTTATACTGTCTTTATAAAGACAATTTCTTAAGACAATAATTTGGGAGAGTGGGTTAAAGACAATACAATACACACATTTTCCTTTTGTCTCAACTTAAGAGGATTTATCCCAAAAGTGTCCCAAATATTGTCTTAAAATGTTGCCTCTATATTGTTGTGTGTTGTCATGTATTTGACTTAATCAAATTACATAAAAGCTAAAACTAAAAATAAAATAAAATATAAAATTAATAGTTAATAATTATAATTATAATTAATAATAAAACAACCTAGGTGACAATTTATCTCAAAAGTGTCCAAAATGTTGTCCTATAAAGATGTCTCTATGTTCTAGTGTGTTGTCATGTATTTGACTTAATCAAATTACATAAAGCTAAAACTAAAAATAAAATGAAATATAAAATGAATAGTTAATAGTTTTAATTTTAATTAATAATAAAACTAACCAGGTGATTGAAAGAATGTGAAATATGTGAAAATTGATAGATCTAAGGTTCAAATCCCTTAGATTGTGAACTAGTTGTAAACCCCCAAATAAGTTTGTGTCACCCATTAAAAAAAACAACAAAGCCAACTTAGATTCATCTTAACTCCTAAATCTACCAAGTAAAAGGATCAATTCAAACAATAAGCCAAATAACATCTATTTTACACTAATTTTAGAATATCAAATATTTAATAAATTTAAAATATTAAACCACTTTTTTTGAATTTAAAAATATTAAATAATTTAAAATTTTAAAATATTAAATCTAACTTTTTAAAAACTTTATTTACTTGTTTGACTAGTCTCCAACATGATGCGTCTTTAGTATTTATTCATAAAGATTTTATGATTTATCTCACCTTATGGTCAAGATAAACTACACTAGTTGGTTGGAAAAGTTCTTTTGACCAAATCCTAATGATGTGATTAATGCCAAAAACTTTTATCTATTATATAAATCACAAAAATCTTAAATCTAACCTAATTTGTGATTTTTTTAAAGAAGATTGAATTTCATATGAAACTGTAATTTATTGTGAATCGGAAATCATAATAATACGGTCTTGAATCCAAGAGAAATTGAATTTCAACAAGTATAGGGCTGGTGATAATTGACCGTCAATAATGAATACACTAAATATGAACAAGTACATCGAAGCTTGGTTACCAAACAATGAAACAAGAGCTAACACCATGTCTATCCAAATACAAAAAATTACAGATGAGTATCTTGAAATCTTCATTGATGGACAACTTTTACACAGTCATTTCACACAATTTCCACACAAGCTGCTCCTCCTCTGATGGTATCATCTGTAACACTGATTGTGCTTTCATTGCCACGTTAACAAATTCTAAATGGGATGAATGCGACAGCCTGCATGAAGGTGTTGATTTAATGATAGAATTGAACGACAAGTTAGAGCGGCTAAGTAGCCGTGGGTTTTATTCTTTCGCTACTGTTCTCGACCCTATAGTTGATGTCCTTGAAAATTATAAGATAAGTTCCACCGAGTGTGATGAGGCGGCCTTTGTAATAGACGTTGAAGATGAAGAGGAGGATGATGGATGGAGTGATGGCGAAGGGTATTCCATGGCCATGGACACTATTGGTAGCTATTTCTGTTCGAATGAAGGGCAACAGAAAAGTGGTTATTTCGATCAGATTATAGAGGACGCTAATGAAAAGTGCGATGGAGCTCGATCCCGCGTGGTTCAGGTGCATGGCTGCGAACATAACATAAAAGATGGCATTCTGAGGTTGTGTAAGGTGTATTCCTCTTCACGTAATAAATGGTGTGTTTTATTTGAGATTTAACTCACTGGAATTTTGTCTGATTACTCTCCGCATTGCCATGTAAATTTGTACGAGGCACTTGGCTTTTGATTTGCCACGCCATTGGTAATTGAAGTAAAGTTCCAGAGCCTTGGAAACAACTTCAAAAGTACAAACCTAGAAGCGTAAGGGGAATCGCTAAGCAGGGCGTTCCAGAGATATATATGAACTGCATGTGATGGTCAGGATGATTTATATGAGCAGCTAATCGATGTTAGTGAAACAAATCCAATGCATTTGTATGGTCTTTGATATTTGTTGCCCTGAATTGCTAAAGATTTCTTTTCTCGAGGGGGGAGGGATAGGGATCCAAATGTTTTATTGGCAGGCGAGGACGATATTTTTGTGAGATTCTTGCTCTTCACTGGAAGTCGTTTGGCCTCATTGCTTAAGTGGAGTATTGTCTGTGACAAAGAGCTCCCATTCATTATCTCCAGGCTTTGTAGTTGTGCCGATGAATTATGGTATGTGAAATTCCATTTTTCGATTTGAATATTACTTGAAACCAATTTCATTCATTCATTATTTCTGTTCCAGCATATACAAATTTCTAACATTAGGGTTACTTGTTTTTGCAGCATGTTCAGCTTCGAAGTTTTGGGACTGGGAACTCAGGTGCTGCAAGAACTCGTCCGAATGCCACTGGAATTGATCGATTTAGAAATTTCCCTGGCTTGCACTGCGGCAAACGGTGACGGTTATGTGTTTGAACCCTTCCCTCCTTTTGAACAAAAGGAAAATTCGCCGGTGTTCAGACGTCTTAGATGACAACGGCAATGAAAACCCTAACGACTTTGGCATGATCAACCATAGGAACACAAATAAGAATATGGGTGCTTTGAGCAGTATTATAAAATCGTTTCCTTCCGTTTCACATATGAGATTGTGTGTTGATGAAGCTGTGTTGAAATGAAAGCTGGCGAAATCATGGTTGGACACTGCCCAATCGATGCAGAAATTGGTAGACGAATATCTTGGGAAGGAAGCGTGGCAGCTCCCTTATAACGTCCTTAGATTCATCTTGTGCACCAACAGACTATCGTTGGTATTTTTATCTGACGATGATGACAAACTTGTTAAACTTGATAGTTCGTGTTGAGGGCTTTATCTATTCGCGGTGGTGCAATATTCTCCTAAGAGGGAGCTTTCGTACAACTCTATAAACAACCAACATGAAGTTTCCATATTTGGATTTCATGGAAGTGGCAGTGAAAACTGGTATTCGATTCTAAGGTATGTGTATCGGTGCATTCCAAATAATAATTTTGAACTTATGCAGTTCAGGAAAGGTGTTTTTTGTAATGTAATGCATTGGTGTTGGAATTGAGAGAAACGGATTGCGATGCTTAAGTGACACCGAGTTAATGTCAAGTGGAAATACTAAGGGAAATGGTATTTATTTTGCGGACACCTTTGGGGTTTCTTCGTCTTATGCATTCTGCTTGGGAGATAATGATCATCGTTGGAAGAATGGCATGTATAAGGACGGTGGTTTTTGCGTTGTCGGTATACGTGAAATTATTTCTTCACTATCAACAAAGGAGAAGTCAGGTTAATATGTAGTTCCTAAAGAGTAGGTTTCTTCACTATCAACTAAGGAGAAGTCAAGTTAATATGTAGTTCCTAAAGAGTAGGAGGGAATTGTGGTAGCAAGATATTTCCTTGTCCCACTTATATTTCATTTGGCTCTTGCCAAAGTTATAGGCCCAAATAGTAGTGCATGAGTCCTGAATCATTCATGTTGAATTCTATTATTAGCATTTTCTTACATTTTTGAATCTTTCTTTTGATCCCAGTGATTAGAAGATCCTCTACATATAGAAGTATGATGACAGGTTCATCATTTTCTCTTTTGATGTAAAGGTTTGGATCAGATGTACTTTTCTTGAAACCCAATCTTTGCAAGTATGCATCCATTCTGGCACACCATGCTCTAGGGGCTTGCTTGAGGGCATAGAGTACATGAGTCTCCCTTTCCTTTACTTCATATCGTAGTGGTTGTTCAATGTAAACTTCATCTATGGTGTCATTCAAAAATGTTGTTTTGACATCCATTTGATGTACCTTCCATTTCATGGATTCTATCACAGATATCATAGCTTAGATTGTGGTGTATCTTGATGTGGGAGCAAATGTTTCTTCATAGTCAGTACCTTCTTCCTAAGAGAAGCCTCTAGCCACTAATCTTGCCTTGAGTTTGTCAATGCATCTATGGATGAGTGTTTGATTTTATATAGCCATTTAGAGGTTACCACCTACTTATTATTTGGTCTTGGACAATTTCCCGGATGTCATTCTTCATGATAGATTGATACTCCTCATTCCTTGCATATTTCCATTCTTGATGTTTCGCTGCTTCTTTAAAGGTAGAAGGTTCTTCTTCAATGAGCTTTGATATGTATGTAGCATATCTAGAGTACCTTTTTGGTTGAAGGTTTAGTTTGCATTGTGACCTTCTCCTTCTTGAAGATTGGATAACAGTAAGGTATTTTTCTTCCTTATGGGATAGTGATAGGTTCATAGGGACATTCTTCTTCATTGTGAGAGATTTCTTATTCATTAGATGCTTGCTCTTCAAACATAGGGCTATCCTCTTCATTAGAATTAGATGGGAGATCCTTGGTTTTCTTGAAGGCAATGCTTTCATAAAAAATTTCATCTGTGCTCACTTTTATTTTGTAGGCTTTAAAATATTTTGATATATCCAACAAATATTCCCTTCTTTCTTGTACCATCTAGCTTCTTGTTTTGTCCTTGGGAAAGTGGATATATACTGGACATCTAGAGATGATCGATATTAGGTTTTTTTCTAGTAAAGACTTCTTCAGAAGTGATATTACCAAGAGACTTGTGAGGACTTTCATTTTGAATATATATTGTGGTTTTTGTTGCTTCTCCCCATCATAATTTTGGTAAATCTTAATCATGGATCATAGCCTTGACACTTTCCTCTATAGTTCTATTCTTATATGCAACTACTCCATTTTGTTCAAGGTTGTAGGGAAAAATGAACTCCCTCTTGATACCAGCCTCTTTATACAAAGAAATAAGTTCTTTGGAAGTATATTCACCTCCATTATGAATCTGTACTTTCTTTTGTAATATTTTCTACTTCTGTCTTGAATTCTTGAAATTTTGTGAAAACTTCATCCTTGGTTTTAAGCAGATACACCAAGGTTTTTTTTTGCATGGTGATTGATGAATGTAACATAGTATAGATGACCTCAAAGAGATTTTCACATAGGCCCACATACATGAGAGTGAATGAGATCTATGAGCCATAGCTCCTATACCATGTTGAAGAATCTAGGGCAAACTATCTCTTAGAGATTCTTCTTTAAACTTATTGATAGAGTTTGAGTTGTGTTGCTTCTTTTAATATGATTATCATTATTATGTTAGTGCTTTCATCCAACAGTTATCAAAACATAAGATAAACAATAGAACAAGTCCACAATATGTTGGCTCTCAAAAGTTCTCCACTTGAGAGTAAAACCTTTGAATCTCTTCTTATAGATATTTAGTAGATGAAATGCTAAGACATCTAATAAAACTTTTGACTAAAGATTACCTTTAATACTTTTTGTCACTATCCCTTGCACTGCCACAATCTTTTGACTTTATAACACTATATTCCTTCTGGTCTTCGGCCTTCTCACTATTCCTTGTTTCTTGACTGGATCATTCTAAACTTCACTTAAACTTTACTAATAGGTAGACTTCATTATGATACTTTATTGTATCGAGGCTCCAACGAGTCTTTGTGGTCTTGTATACCTTCCACCAGAGAGAGTAAGTAGACTGCGAATGTCTAGCTAAGAGACAACATTACCCTACCTAGAATACATATATGTATATGTATATGGGGATGCCCAACTAGGACTTAATAGTGTTGCACAAAGAGATTATATGTATATTAACTGTGGATTATATGTATATTAACTGTGGATTGCGGTCACGCCTGGATTTTACCTAGAATTAGAAACTTTCCTCTTCATTACTAGGTTGTGGTTCTGTGTCTCCTTCGCCAAGGAACAACGTAGGCTTCCTCACAACGGGACTGTCGTAATGTAATACTTTACCTCTTCTTTTATTCTACGAATTCATCCGAAGGTGCTATTATGAAATGTCACTTTATGTGCTATACATATGGGTCAATGTTGTCATCTATTAGGCTGACATGTGTGATGAGCCCCAATTTTTGGTAACAATTTGGGCTCATTTGTCCTACTTACCTTTCTCAACCCTTCATCTTTTATCACTTATGCATCATTTCTTAGTATATTCGTGTTATTTGTAGGAAGAAGGGCAGGCATTATTCCTATGTGACTAATACATGATGATTTCATGTTTTTTGACATTAAATGGAGCAAAGACCACGCAGATGGTACAAGAAAGAAGGGAATATTTGTTGGATATATCAAAATATTTTAAAGCCTACAAAATAAAAGTGAGCACAGATGAAATTTTTTATGAAAGCATTGCCCAACAGCTATCCCCACCGAGCTCAAAGGCATCCAACGGATTCTACAGGAACAACAGTTTACTTTTAGTTGGACAACCGAGCTCCACTAATTGAGGAAGCCAGCATTGGTCCTCATCATGTATAAATATTGAGGCCGTAGCCTTTGATGGGGGTTCTTTTTGTTGTTGTTAAACTCTTGAACTATTGTTGCAATTCCTAACCACGAGTTACAGCTCGGTTTTGCTTTTTGTAAGCCAGTTTTGGCATAATGTTAGACTGATGATTATGATCTTTTAAATAAAGGCATGCAACTTTGGATTCCATTATGAGTTCTTAAGGGAGCTATAGCTCTCAGGTTAGGGCCCAACCTGAGAGCAATAGATCTCCTCTTCTTTGTATTGTTACTTGTCTTTCCTTTCAGCACTTTATTTCTTTGCTTTGACATGCATTTGGAAAACACAGTCTGCTGATTTAATTTCTTTAGCATGATTGAGTAGGATTAGTTTATGGGTAAAGTGATTTCAGTAGCTTAGATTAGAGTAGGAGGATTAGAATTCATTAGAGCTCCAAGACAAGGTTGATAGTGCACTCACTGCACTATCAACCACCAAAAAACGCAGTCTTATACGTTCATGCAAGCTGGAACACAATCATTTCAGTCATAGAACCGTCCATGCATGCTGATCTTGAGCAGTACTTCTTCATTCCAACACCATGCATGATTTCTCTCCATGATTTACATTGCTGTTCGATGGTTTAATAACACAGTTAGAATAGGTGGATGAATTCTCGGTTTTGTGCAAGACATATAGGATTTGTTCCATTTACACTGCGCAACATCACTCTTTTATCTTCTTCTTCTTCTCAACCGTGCCCAAGTCGCCTACTCGTCCTCTGTTCAGCTCGTTTGCCTTCCAACCCTTGTACTTTTCACGTAGCTCCATCTTTTTTATTCTTTATTGCTTCCACCCTTCTATCCACCAACCAACTTCACGCACTCTCTCTCCATCTCATCTCTCTGCCCCTAAGCCATCTCAAGCTCCCTTTTCATTCTACCTATCCTCCCATACAGCTCCTTCACTCCTCCATCACTCAAAGCTCCAACTGCAGAATATCCTGTAGAAGTTAGCAGACTTCCTGTAGAAGTTGGCAGACTTCCTGTAGAAATCTCGAGTTTCTTGTAGGATCCCCTGCACACATCCGGTAGAAGCCTGCAAACTCGGTTGCCAAGCACCTGAACGTTGTGGACTTCTGTGGAATGATGTCAGGGATTCCCTGGAACCTCTCCTAGCCCTCCTGACCTTTCCCAAGCCTTCCTCCCCTTCGAACTACCCCTGCACAGTCAAAACCCAGTAAGAAACACAAGCATAATAACTCCAACC
>Ga0115851_100978_pt1 | contig 14421 bp, 8 predicted proteins | sample InSIn2gowninarea_FD_83865 | JGI IMG/M metagenome (GOLD analysis project Ga0115851, IMG submission 83865)
TACTACGAAACACTACTCTAACAAATAGCCTCAGATTGAGCTACCCTTTACAATAACAAAGCGTTCCTGGATTGACTTGTAATGTGAGATAACTAGAGGTGAAAAAGACCCTTGTTGCAGCTCGACAATAAGGTGTACTTATCAATCAATTCAAAAACTCAGAGCATGCTACCCTTTGTTTTTAATTCTAGTTTCTGTAACAAAATTTCAATATTTTCTTTTGCTAGAGATGTTGTCTATTCAAACATTTTATAGAAGAGTTACCTATACATGCCTGAGCTTATTTAGCTCTTCAATGGGAGTCAATCTCTTTGTGGTTATCATGAACATCAGTCACCCAAGCTCCACATTTCACAATTTCACCGCAAACATATGCATAATTCCATCACAATTGCACACAATCACAAATAACCTAGGCACATTTAACCATAATGCAGAAATCATAAACCAAAACATAATCCAACAAATACATAGCTATGTAACAATACCAACAATACCAATGTATTAATATCAAATGCATAACTTAAATTTAATAGACAGTATGAGCACAGTCAAATCAGTAGAATACCAATCCATGCGTAAGTACAATGGAACCAAATATGCACACAAACAATTTTAAACATTCATCTATATGAATTGGTGGCCGGCTACAAATGTATGATGTTCCACCCATCCATAGACTACATTTTTCGTCATCTTAGCCACGGCCTTAAATCCATGACTACGATAACCAAAAATATCCTCACATCCATGACCAAGATTCCAACCTAACAGATAGGCTGCTTCAGGGCTTTATGCGCCCTCCTATCTAACTACCAAGGTGCCCACCCAATAGCCAGGCTACCCCAATGCTGCAAAAATCCTCTAGGCCATAAATAGGGCCAATAAACCCTCAGAGCACTAGGTTCCCAGATCCACCATAGGGGTCACATCATCACAACATGCATCCTCTACAACATGGTTAACTGAAGACCCATATTTCAGTTGGTTACAAAGTCCAAACCTAGGAATCACCAAATTATCCGTCAGTTACAAAGTCCAAGACCAAGACTCGTTTACTAGTCAGCCATGAATAATTCACTAAATGAATGACTAGGTAACCAACTTCTTCTTTTATGAACATATTTGCCCTTTCTTTTAATGGTATGATATTATAATATTATCTTTTCATCAAGACACCTTTTTCTAGTCATGGAGTCATCAGGCCCATACATATTTCCTCTACATTAGAATCAGACTACATTTGTTTTGGATGATCCTTAAGAAAAAATGGCATGGTCGTCATGTGGAGGCTTTTGGTTGTATTCAGCAATAGCATGGTCAATATTGAAATGTCAAACATTAGTTTGATTAATTCTTGTTTCACACTCCTTCTCCTACTGAACAAGATTAAATGATTTTTTTATAACCCTCAACACTTCAAGAACCTTGTCTCACTTCACTTCATTTTCTAGAGAGTAAACAACCTATTGGAAGATTCTAGCACTGGGATTTATAATTATGTCCTTCATTTCCAAGAAAAGTTTGCAAGCTTCCTCTATCCTCCTAGCTTTATAAAAATCTTTAATGAATATACAACAGGTTTCCAAGTAGGGTTTAGTTCCTTGATTTTTGTGGCATTGAAAAATTCCCATGCTTTAGAAGTGTGGCCCTAGATTACTTCTCCAACAACCATTACTACGATAATTAGAGCATCACGTTCACAACCACATGCTTGCATTTCCTAAAGGTACTGATTAAGTTATTAGCCTCTTTATATTTTATTTCCCTAAAAGGATGCTTAACCAAGGTAGTGTAGCTTGAAACAATACGAATTCAAACTAGTTCTTTAACGATATGAATTTTATCAAATCCTCTCTTCAACTAGCATGTTTTCAAGTAATCATTGATAAGGATGCCATAAACATTTTCATCAGGCATGCAAATTTTCATTTTCATGACACTGACTTCATAGCATAATTCATTTTTCCATTTTTTGCACAATCTTTAACTAGCATATGGAAACTCTTAGGCTTAGGCAAAAGGCTTCTCTCCTTGATCTCATGGATGAAGTCAAGAGCTTCCTTAATCCTTCTTGTTATATATTAACATTTCAAAAAACAAGCGTAAATTTCTTGCTCGAAAAGATGGGAAAACTTCAAAATATCATCTCCAAGACCTCTGAAAAGTTATCCTTATTCAGACAAACATCTTATGAGAACCGTATATGCTGGAAAATTCACGATCATATTTTCTGAAAACATCACTGAAGATTTTGTGAGGCTAACTAATGGTTGGAAATAGCTTCACACCTTCTTGGATTTGTTTTATTAACAAAAAATAGTAGCAAGAGAACATATTTCTTCAATAAAAATATATTTTTATTGTGCATTACTGAGCATTAGGACTATTCCAATGTATTCAAGTACAATATTTATTTCACATAAATAATTGTTGCAGTTAAATAATGCAGTAAGTACAGAAGAAAATTTAGCTCAAGTATTATCATTAGTAGAACAAATGATTTTAGTCATTATTTCAATTCTATGATTTCCAGTACTATCTTCAAAAGAGATATTAAGGCCTTCAAAACATGAACTTTTGTTTTTGGTAAGTCACCAGCTAGAAAAGTAATGAGTTGTCTGATATTGCTACTATTTGATTTATGGGTCAGATGGTTCAGTGTCTTTGCAGTAATTTATTTCTACTTGGACTGCCATGTTTTCAACAACCCAATAAATGTAGGTACATCATTTGCACTTTCAAAACATGAATGTATATCTTCACTATGATTACAGAGGTTCACAATAACATTTTTAGAGTGCTTTTTCACTTTTGAAGATCCAATATCCTAAACCTGGACTAGAGGAGCTATGCCACCTACAGCACTAATTTCCCATTTTGTTTCGTCATTTTCATTTGACAGCATACAAAGCAAGGCCACTGCACATTCTTGCTGCTATTTTAACAAAGGGCAAGAAACAAAATCAAGCATTCTACTCCTTTCCTACCTTGAATGGCATGCCACATATTATTTGCACTGTTGTAGAGAATTTTAAGAGACCTTATGAGTTTCTCCTGAACATCATCTGCAACCCTTATAAGTAAACCCACTAGCAAACACTTTTCTTCTGCATTTTGGAGCTTGCTACTTAAGTAGCTATTTCCATACAAGCTAGCAAGGGCTTCTATTATATGCTCTCGAACTAGAAAAGGTGATCAAGCCTTGAATTGATTAATCAATACTTGTTCAATAAATACATTTTCTAGTGAATTATGAAACACAGGCTGTGAATTTTTCCTAGAATAATTTATTAGCATACCAAGTGTAGTGAGAGAACATACTTTGGATAGTGGGATAGAACCTTTAGTTCTAACAAGATTATATAAAGTCACCTTTAGGAAATTGACTACTAGCATCTTCACATCAATTTTTTGCTCACTTACTTCATCTTTTCTTTAGGGAAGCTTTCCTTGTGAATCTTTTGTGCAACTCCTTTCCTTAGGTTACAATTTATTAAATTAGAGGAAACCAAAAAAATACATAGAATTAACAACGTCCTAGATTTGTGAAAGTGCTCCTTTTAAATTCAAGAGACGTTAAAAATGGCCCAAAGAGCATGCTACAATTTAATTTTCCCGAGAACTTTCATTTTTACATTGCATGAAATGCAATTTCACAAGCTTGAGAACTTTGAACATTATATCAACCTCTATGTAAACTTGAACCACATTGATTTATACATACGAAACTGATAAATGGAGGATGGGATATATGGCACTAAATGTATGTTGATTTTTTGGACAATTTTAACTTTAAAACTAGTTTAAATTATCCTAAATCTATGAGTTTCACCTCTGCAAGGGTGTTTTCTCCATGATACCAAGCCCCAAAAATGGGGTGACCTAAGTTCCCCATATCATACACTGAGAAATGGAAGTTTGTGGAATAGTTATCACATTCTGATAAACATGTTTGACAATCTAGCCTCTCTCTATCATCCCATTCCAGAAAACCTCAGGTTCTTCATCTCCAAATTGGATAAAAGAGACGTTTTTCGACTTTGCTTCCAAAAGTTTTGCTGAAGCCACAAGCCCAGCTGCAAGGACTATTCTCTTTTTTTGCACTGTGATATCCTTGGTAGTCCTTATCGTATTCCTTCTAGCCATGCTTTTTTCATACTCTTGCATATCTAGTCCCTTAATGGAACTCATGTCCTTGATAGCCAACTTTATAAGCACACCTCACATTGTCAGATACATCTACTTCATGTTGATATACCACATTGGGATCATAGTGAACATCATCAAAAACTATCCATAACATCCAATTCTCACTTACCCCACACTTTTCATCCAAATGGGTCAATATGGGTGTGAGTATCCAATTAATGAAACTTTGGCACTACAACTAGGAGAAGTGAGCACAATCATCATCTGCATCGTGTCATATTGTCTCATTCAAAAAGGGATAGAAAAATGTCCTATCAAACATGCACTAGTCATTGTAGCTCTACATATAAGGAATATTTCACTTGAAAAGAAAATCTAGAGTGTTCTTGTAATTAGACAACTAGAGAAAACTGCTGATAGAAATTGCATAATTATTCATGTCTTTGACACTGAAGCCCTTGAGGTTTTTAGGATAGGAAGATTAGAGAGGATTTATGATGATCCCATCTAATGAGAAACTTATGGTAAAGGTTGTTTAAACCATCATAGTATTGTTATAGCATTGCAATTTGAATGCATCCAACTGACAATGCTTGAATTGATATAGAAAGGATATGGAATTGAGGCATTCCCACAACTTTCACTGCGTTTCCCTATGCCCTGGGCTGTGTTAGAAAACATTCTAATTGAGAAGATTTGTGGTAGCAATGAACCCAAAAGGGCCACAATAACAAGATAGGAAAGGCTAATACTCATTTGTCTTGAAATTTACCACATCATTTTAAGGCATGCTAAGACATTATATACTTCCCATAATAACAAAGCAAATACCCAAGTATGTTTTGTATATCCAGCTAGTTTTGAAGCCTGCAATGGGAAGATTTTGCACCTGATATGATGTTAGCATTCATCCTATACTCATTACCTACTCTAAACTTCCCCATTCAACTTCACTACTTCATTCAATTGCAAACTCTACAATGGTCCATATCAAATCAACCCAAAAGTAGGACAATCATGGCTCAAAATATATATGCTTTGAATTTCTTCGTTCATAATTTTTTTATTCTATACTATTTGTTGGTTCTCCACAAGAAAAGAGTTTCAATAATTTCTTAGATAATGCGGTAGTTTGTCTTTAATAGTGTGTTTTATTAGTACTTCATTGTATGTCCATAACCACCGATTATATGTCATATATATTTACTCAGCGTACTACATATACATACTACATATCTATCCAAATACCTGACATTTTGGACATGTGGGTTCGTTGTTGGATCTCGACAACGACTACATATACATCCTAGTCTACAATATACACATTGGTTATATCAGCAAATCCATGAAATGAAATATTTTTTCATGCAGGCCAAGTGTCTTACATTTCAGCCACCCATTCACAATATAAAATATTAGAAACCACCACTCTGATACGAGTGCCAAAATTCAAGTGCCACTCTGATAATATGTTTGTTTGGACTAGAACGAGGAAGTAGTTATGTTGTGGCTAATGGAATTCAAGTCCATATCTCTACAATTAGCGCAATAAAACATTCATTTTGCACATAATTTTATCAGTTTGCCAAATCTTGCAATGCTTTAACAATAGCCATGAACCATTCCAATAAAAAATACAATATAGGCCCGATGAGGGGGTCTTCATTTTCTTCAAAATATAAATATTATCAACTTGGTGAAAGTTTTCTTTGAAAAAGCTCAAAGAGACTACAATGATTTTGGATCTTCATAAACATTCCTAGTGACTGCTATGTGCCAGATTGTAAATTGATAAGAAGCGACAATCATATGACCTCTTAAGTGGATATTTAATAAGAACAAAGCTATGTTTGAGATTTGAGCAGTTTGAAATGAAATTGAATGTCTGAATATAGAGGAATTTGGTGCTACTTGTGCAACTGATCCACCCTTTGTAAAAATTGGGGAGAAAAATTTAGAGGGAGACCATTTGTACTGCCTCAATGCATATTCTTAGTGGAATTCTAACAAACACTTCCCTTGCAAACTCTAATCTCTCACTAGGAATACCACTTCTATTGCAAACTCATATGTGGATGTTGTCATTGGTACATTGCAGGTTCAAAAGCCACACCAGCTAGCTTTCTATAGATTGCATGGCCCCCCAATTCAATGTGCATGGTAGTCTTTAAGTAAGGTGGCTTCCCATTTTGACTTGAGTTCACTTTTGATAGTGTGTACATTGACTTTCCTACCCTACTTCAAAGTTTCTAAATGGGCACATGAACTTAAAATGCTAACAAAGGTGACTAAATCTATCTTCGTTCTTTCCAAAAACATTTCTAGAAAAATATGTAGGGCATTTTCACCATACCCAACCTATGCATATGTTGCTATAATTGCCTTCCAAGAAACTACAGTCCTTCTAGGCATTGTATCAAATAATTGGTGTGCTCTCTCTAAGGTGACAAACTTGTAATGATTCATGTCCATGAAATGACATCTCACATAACCATTTTATCAAACAAAAGGCGTGCATCATCTATACTCCAACACATTTAATATACATTTCCACAAGGGAACTAACAAAAAAGGCATCCAATTCAAGTTCACTTATGATTATCAAGCCATTTAGATGTCTTCCTTGCATAATGGAGTGTATGGTAACAAGCATTAATGACACTATTAAAGGTAATACAATTAAGCCTCATGCTAGACCTATGAATTTCACGAAATTATTGGAGGGATTCCTCATTATACACATGTTGGGTGTAGATCCCAGTCAATGTACTCCAAGGGACCACATCCCTCTCAGGAATCATATCAAACAGTTACCTTGCATGCTCTAACCTACCATATCGGGCATATCTAACAACTAAAGAATTCCATGTGAAAAGATTAGGCATGCAGATGTGATCAAACACTTGGGTTGCATCCTCCATTCTATCACACTTAACATACATTTCAATAAAGGAAAGCTCTGGAAAGGAATTTGATTCAAATCGCACTTTGATTACCTTAGCTTGAACTTGCGCACCACACTATGGACACATGAAGTTGGAACATGGATTTGGACCACTTGTCAATGTAAATTGGTTTAGCCTTAAACTTACAAGTTTCATCTAAAAATAAAGCTTCAGAGTCTCCTTATTGTGCCCTTGGTGGAAAAAAGCTGAAATGATTGCCTTCCAAGTCACAAAATCTCAATCAAGCATTTTGTCAATGAGTTCAACTGCATCTTCAACATTTCCCCTTGACAGCCCGGGGTGGAGATCTTTCCTTGGATTCCCGATTATTTTCATTCTTGAGCAACCTCCTTATGCCTTGGAGTCTAGCTCGAGGGTGATTGGGCAACAAGAAATATCACAATGCTACCCAATCTATGGCTAGGTGGAAAAGCTGTCCTTAACTTAGTTGCCCATTTTATCTAAGGTCACTACTTCTTATGATTGAAATGCATTAAACTCTAGGTCGAATTCAAGGTATGAGGCATAATATTTTCTAAGGCAATATGTCACAGATGATATTGCTTAAAAATGCATGAATTAATTTGATGGTTGTAAGAGTTCAATTACAAGCCTATGAGTTCAGTCTTGAAGCATACATAGGTACAACGTGTGAGTTAGATATGGATTGTTTCTTGTCACCTTACAACCATTATGACTATGCATTCATGATCATATCAACATTTTGATGCAATCAATAATGGCAACTTGTAATTTATCCTTGTTTATTTCTATCCTAACAGTGACATGAAAATAGTTGCAACTACCTCATATCCTGAGGTCTACCAGAAAATGAAGATTTGTTAGCAAACTTTTCGGGGGGCTGTCATCTTCTATTCTGCAGTTGGTATTTTTTATTTTTATTATCTTTATCCAACATTGATTTTTGTTATACAATGGTTTTACCTATGAGCCATTGACCGCTGTCAGAATACATCCGGCGTAAAGAGTATTGAAAGGATTACAAGAATCTTATAGGCTTAATTACACACACACACACACACATATGTGTGTAGCACCACAGGCTTCATGATACCTAAAGGAATAAATACTCACATAGGTAGCATCGATCTGTTTTTATGTGTGACTTGAAATTTTACCTAGTGATTAAAATAAGGGAGCAAGATATCCATCTACAAGAACTTTCACATAGTCTTTCTAACTCTAACCTTGACAGTTATTAAAGCTTCCCTCATTTTAAAGGGTATCGATGACAAGAAAGTGAATTATTTCATAAGCTAAATTCCCAAAAGTGTGGTTAATGCTATGTCCAAATTCTATAATTATGCACTTTGGTTTCTTAACTATCCTACAAGGTATATATCTCCTTTCATTCACTTCTATCTTCATTTTCATTTTTTGAATGTTGATGAAACTCGTTTATCACTAATAAACTGACTCAATTTCTAAAGCTCTATATACATCCAAAAGATAATGTACACAACTAATATTATAATTTAATGGAATGCATTATCCCAATGATTCATGATTATCATTGTTATGAATATTTCAAAGGTCTTGAAAGTGTTACTGTTGTTGGATTATTGAGCGCTTAATATGTTTTGTGGCTGGTGACATCTTAAATTTAAATTTATCTTTTATGAATATTTAAATGGAACAAGTGTCCTAAAAGTGAATTTGTAATTTTTGCACCTTAACCAATTTTGAATGATTAATCATTCAGTTATGGACTTGAAGAAACAATGTTGACTGCTAATTGTCAAATTGTAGTATGTCACCTGTGAGATTTCCTGTTGAAGTTTTTTTAGCTTGAAAGTGCTTCATACACCTTAATCTAAATGAAATTTATGTTATGTGTAAGCGTACCTTCTTATGTGGTTGTTTGTTGGGTCCCCTTGACCTGTAGTTGAATTTATCCTCCTTATATCCAATATGCATGGCTTGTATTTTTCAACTAATGTTAGTTACTTGACATGGTTGATATAACATTCAATTCTAGGAAACTTTTATTTTAAGTAGAGATTTTATTAATTAAAGGGATGTTCATATTTTAATTGGTTTACTTAGAGTTTGATTTTAAAAAGTTTTGTAAATTCCATGTAGTTGTTATTTTTTTAGGGTAAGATCTTTGCACCAGTAAAGTCAGATGAGTCCTAGAACGCAGGTATAAAACAAGTTCATATTTGGCCTTTGCTGTGTATCTTTTATTCTTTATATCATTGATGGATAATCATTGATTGATGTAAAATAGAGGACGGGAAGGTCCACCAATTCTCTTAACAAAACAAAATCAAATGGAGTGGTAGAATTGTGTTTTAAAGGGTGAGCCAGAAATCAGTACCTGAAAGGTAGAACTTGAGAATAGAAAGCTATTTGATATGGATCTAGAGACACAAAAAACTTGGGAAAAAAATTTATGGTATTGACAAATATTCTCTACAAATAATCTATAACTGTTAGACCACCGCCCAAATTTCAGTTATCTGCAATGGCAATAGTGACTCTAGATTTATTTGTATGAATAATGACTTTGGCCATTGTCATGTTCATTTCCTATGTATGATTTTGATTTTCAAACTCCAACTAGTTTTTTGTTAAACTAATTAAAGCTTTGATGATAAACATATAGTTTTCAAAGCTCTTTTCTAAATCTATTTTCTTGAGAAAAATTGTCTGTTTACTTTAGTTACTGTAGATTGCTACCATGTGACATATTCTATGATATAATTGCCTCGATAAATAAACATAAGTGTTGTACAACGTACTGTCATTTAAATCTAAAGAAACATAATTTCCAAATACAATGTTTATTAATTAAGAATATCTTTTAGACTTCTTAGGGATGTTGTGATTATATTTCGGTAGGGGATTTTATGTATGCTGATATTGTGTTGTCTCATGATTATATTTTGGTAGGGGATTTTTTTTACACTGATATTGTTTTTCTCTTTGGTTTCTATCAGGTAAAAATGGTTAATAAGGAATGTGTTATTGAGTAGTAGGCACACGTATTATTCTACTATCAACATGGATCTCCATGGTTTTCAGGCATGTCAACAAAAACACAGATGTTAGTGCGATCTCCAAAGTTCATGTTGGATGAATTTTAAACACTAGTGATTATTTTGATTCCTTGTCAGATAAAGAATGTCACAAGTCAAACTCAAGTAAACAGAAGTAGCTCAAGAATGAAGGTGAAGCTATTGCTTTCTATCTAAGTCAATTTACTTTATTTGTTGGTTGTTGTTGTGTTTTGAGTGCAAACTTCTAAAATTCCAAATTTCATGTTGGTTTATGTGAAGGGGGGATATATATATATATATATATATATATATATATATATATATATATATATATATATATTTTTATATATATATATTTTTTTATATATATATATATATATATTTTTTATATATATGTGTGTTTATACACACACACACACACACACAAAAATATATATTATTTTTTCTTTCACTCAACCTATAACATATTTCATCTGTCTTATTCAATGCTCTTCTTCCATATTCTATCCACTTATGACATTTCCTTTGCAATATTTGGTGCATTTTCTAGTTATAGGTCATTTATAAGTTATAAATGTCTCCATAGTTTCACTTCTAATTGAGTACTAAACTTAACATATTGGTTCACTTATATGTAACTATTTTTCCCTCCACCCACATTTCATAAATTCCATAACCATTAGTTAGGGACCTATAGCTTCGATGCTGCTATGCTTGTTTAATAAAAGATTTCTGAGACTTTAATTTATTCAAAGTTGTAAAATTTAAAATTTATGATGTTTCAAGGTCTAATTTTTAAAAGTATAATTCTTTAAAGGGTGCTAGCTCAATGGAAGAGCATATGCTTTACAAGCAAGAGGTTGGTGGTTTGATTCCATCATGACCTGATATCCACATGGAATGACGATGATCCATTATTGGTGATGGAGGCTCTTTTGCCCATCACCAATGAGCTTATTGTGACATTCTTCGACCTGTACCAAAATATGAAATGGTGACAGTCAACGAACACCACCATATATACACATCAATAGTGATGACCATGAAAGGTTCATAACCATAAATCATTGTTGTTGATATGAAATGGTGATGATCACTATCCATCATTATAGCAATTATTTGTGACGGACCTTGAATGTCACCACAACACCTATACTTTTGGCAATGCCGCTTTTGGTGACGGTCAACAAATGTCACCATATATGTGCACCAATAGTGACAGCCATGAAATATCTACCACAATAAATCATTGTAGTTCATATGAAATGATGACGGTCACTATCCATCATTATAATCAATATTCATGATGGACCCTGAATGTCACCATAACACCTATACTTTTCAAAATGCCACCTTTGGTGACATTTAGTTTTTGGTGACCGAGACTATGGTCTATCACCATTGCTCATATGAGATCATGACGATCGCTATATGTCATTATAAATCATTATTGGTAGTGGACTTTGAATGTCACCACAACGCCTATACTTTTAGCAAGGCCACCTTTGGTGATGTTCAGTTTTTGGTGACGAAGGCTCTTTTCACCATCACCAATGAGTTTATGGCGACAATTTTGGCCCCTCACCAATGTTCTTTTTTCTTATAGTGACCATATCACAAATATGTGGGTTCATACCTAGATATCATAACCATAATGATCTTCATAGGTCAAAATAGGTTGACACAGTACATATAACATCAAGATCTTCAATTCAATGAACATAACCATCACGCATATGACCAATCCAAATTACAACATCAAAATCTCAATGCAATAAACCTAATCAACAAGTTAATAGCATATAACAACAATAAGTTATATATCATGCTTATCAACAACATAAAACCTAATCATTGAGCTAAATACCCTTTAACATACTCATCAACAATATGTAGCATAATCATCAAGTTATCTAACATAAACAACAAGAGAAATGCGTAGAACCACATGTTATTAACATTCATGACAATCTGATACATTTTTAATATAACTACATTAACAATCTAACATCTACCATGAATGCAACCATAACATAGAAGACATGGATATAAACCTAATGCATATAACCATAATGCCTATAACAATCCTTGACTTCATACCTGCATGCCCAACATATAATACATGTATGATGATCTTCTCTTACCCCATAGTCCAATGTCTCAACCCCATTATGATGACATGCATCTCCTGCTGTATCTCAACCAACACATTAGCATCATAACAACCAATAGAATCATGATAACTTGATTTGCATATAATGACCTCACTAGACATTTTTTACCTACTATTCATGCATAACTATAACCAAGAGCATACATGCATAAGAACTACATATAGACATATAACACATGAGTACCAAACCATATACCCCTCATTCTAGCTAGACTCCCTTCATCAATACATGACCATATCAACCACACAAACCATGACCTGATGCATGACAACAACCATTACTCCACTATACACATTTCCACATGCAACCAACAACATGCATAAGCAATGCCTAATCAACTACACATACACATATACACATGTAGTTGAGCATAAGCAATAAATTCTTGTAATCAACCTACAAGTCTAATACATGTAATCAAAATATTCAGGAATGTATCCTAACATAAAAGGATGTAAGTATGTGACATAAATTCAACACGTAACTGACATATAACCATATGCAACCAATCACATACTCAGGACTACTGCATTCCACAAAATCAATATCAAATTCTTTATGATAAACATACTACGAACGTAATTGATCATTAAGCCAATGAAGCAAGCACATGAAATGAAACTGTAAGAGACACACATGTAACTGACATGCATGCATGACCAACACACATCGTCCATCTAGTATGAGAGTTGAACCATGCTTTAATACCACTCTGTAACAGCCTCCTCCCACATCCACCAAAGTAACGATGAAAATCAGGGTAAACATGAGACGAGAGGCTACTATGATTAGATGCAGCCTCCTATGTGATCTGAAGGAAATGGAATCGACACAAAAATCACACATAATCATCCAACATTAGCTTCAAGATCCTTTGGAGTCATGCTAGCCACTCAGGAAACATGTCCCTAGGTCCCACTATTGTTCTAGATATCTTAAGCCACATTCTTCCTTAGGCTATGGGAAAGCGAGCAGCCAGAGACCTAAAGTCGCTGGTTGCCAGTGATCAGAGACCAAAGTTGCCAGTTTTATGCTAGTGACTCTAGGATTTAAGCCACTTTTTCAGACCCAGAGCCCAGGCCATTGCCTAGAATGAAGTGATAGCTTAAAATCATTAAAATTATAGGGAAACAATGATGAAAAATCAATAAGATGAATAATACCATAAACAAACCCCTACTAGCCATGATAGGAATTTTGTCAAACATACCACCAACATGTAACCTATAGGTGTAAACAACAGAATTAAGTGTGGAGATCTCATACTTATCTAAGAATCTCTATGAACCATTGTTCTCTCATGTAAATCGCTACATTGTCATCTATTAGGTCATAGACACATTATCCATTCATGTACAAGTAAAAACATGTTGAGAGCCATACATAACTGTTGTCATAAAATATACATATAACTAGGATAATAGGAGTAGAGATATCATAAACATATCAGCCATAAAATACACATATACATCAATATATTTACACATGAAAACCAAGGGAATTAATTTCTCATTAATGAATGCAATGAACGAACCGGAGATGGGACTACCACGTTCCACCTAACCATAAATTGGCTGAGCCAAGTCTCTCTTCATCCAATCACCCCCATGCCATATTCCAAGCATGAATTTTGGATTCATAGTACACACCAAAGACAACAATTAACATGGATGCCATCGGAGTTCTCTGCCTACACTATGAGGAATTTGATTGCCTTCTAATCTCTCAAGCTTTTTCATGCACCCATAGCCCTATCTCCATGTGACTGGAGTTTTCCAGCTGCTCTGGTGAGCACGTCTCCATGTGAATGAGGCTAAAGCTAAGGAAAAGCATCAATCCTTTAGCCCAAAACTTATGCCACCTTGTGGATCATGATCTTGAGCTTTTGAACACTCCTCTAAGCCACTGTGATAAGTATGTGACTGACGAAATAGGCTATGAACAAGTCAATTAAATGCAATACCTATTTCGCCTTCATTATTACCAATAAAAACACGTCCATCTCCTCAAGCGGCAACCATAACCTGTGAAAACATCTCTAGAACCTATAGTAACATATATAACTCATGTAGCAACAACATCATAACATACAACTACCTCCAACACTAGTGGAAGCACCTCCAACAC
>Ga0115851_100980_pt1 | contig 14417 bp, 22 predicted proteins | sample InSIn2gowninarea_FD_83865 | JGI IMG/M metagenome (GOLD analysis project Ga0115851, IMG submission 83865)
AAATTAAAAGGTTTCTTACTAATGCTCTAATTTTAGCCCCATATAATTCAAAAAAGAGTTTGTTACTTTATGTTTCAACAACATTAAGTGCATTAAGGGAAATGATAATTTTGATTGTGAGGATAGTCTCTTCATATTCTATGGAAATAGGATCAAGGGAAGCAGCACTAGCCATAGCATCAACATTAAAGTAGATAAGGAGACTTTCAACCATTTCCTTGTATGGTTGCAACTTGGGATCTTTGGTATTGTAGATGTTAGACACTTTCTTTATAATGAGTTCAGAATCATCAAAGATTTTGATCTTTTTCATATTCATAAGTATTGCAACCTTCATACCTAAAATTAGAGATTCATATTGTACCATATTATTATGGAATAAAAAATTACAAAGGTAAGACACAAGGATAACATCACCATGAGTATTGATAAGAAGGATTCCTTTCCCTGCTCTTTAAATACACTTAGAACCATAAAATAATAAGGTCCATTCATCATTTACTATGAAACCAACAAAATCTTGCAAATACTCAATCTTAGGAATGGTTTACTAGTGCAAGGATGCAATGATAGTGCTTAGTTTAGGGGTGTTCTGGCCATTCACTTCATCTAGACATTATTCTTGCATGTTGGATGCTTCATTTCATGGGTGAATAGTAATGAAATATGTTATAGCCTATCCCTTTATTGATTTTTGAGTGATAAAGACCAAATTAAATTCTTGAAGCAATATTACCCATTTGGTAGCCATTTTGGATAGGTAGGACTTAGACATGAGATATTTGAGAGGATCTACCTAAGCTATGACATAACTTGTATTTCCAAGCATGTAATGTATTAAAGTTTTAGTTGAGAAGAATATAGAAAAAAACATCTTTTTGATTGGGGTGTACCTTGTCTCATAATAAAGTAAAGTCTTACTAACATAGTAGATTGCTCTTTCCTTGTTATTGTAATCCTTTTGAGCTATCATTTCCCTTAATGCACTTAATGTTGTTGAAACATAAAGTAACAAACTCTTTTTTGAATTATATGGGGCTAAAATTAGAGCATTAGTAAGAAACCTTTTAATTTTGTCCAAAGCTTATTGAAACTTTTCATCCCAAATGAATTTCTCACCTTTCTTCAATAAATGAGAAAATGGGGAAGTCATATCTGCTAGCTAAGTAATGAACCTTCTTAGTGCTTGAACTTTCCCTTGAATACTTCTTAATTCCTTCAAGTTCTTAGGAGGAAAATCAACAATGACTAAAACTTTCTTGGGGTCCACCTCAATACCTCTTTTGGAAATAATAAATCCAAAACATTTACCTGATGAGACTACAAATGCACACTTATGAGGTTTCAACTTCAACTTGTACTCTCTCATTCTCTGGAAGATCTTTCTTAAATATCAAATGTGATCATATTTGGTTGTGGATTTGGTTAATATTTCATCAATTTATACCTCAAAACTATCATGAATCATATCATGGAACATACTCACCATGGCTCTTTGATAAGTTGCATCTGCATTCTTTAGACCAAAAGGCATGACCACCCAATAAAATGTACCCCAAGGAGTAATAAAAGTTGTCTTATGTTGGTCCTCCTTATTGATCCTAATTTGATTATAGCTTAAAAATCTACCCATGAAAGATAAAACCTCATGTCCTGTTGTTGAGTCTACAATCATATCAATGTTAGGCAAAGAAAAGGCATCTTTAGGATATGTCTTGTTGATATCCCTAAAATCTATACAACATTTTATCTCACTATTAGGCTTAGTTGTAGGTACAATGTTAGAAATCCATGAATAAAAAACCAATGGGAATAATGAAACTAGCATCAAGATACTTCTCAATTTCCTTTTTAATATAAAATGTTACCCTCGAATGCATCTTTCAAGGCTTTTATTGAACTAATTTGATATTTTCAGTCACAACTAAGCTATGAGTGATAAAATTAGGATCAATACCAAGCATATCAGAATAAGACCAATAAATGATATCATAGAACTCCTATAACAATAAATGGTACCTTTCCCATTCTTCTAGGGTTAACCAAGATCCTATTTTGATCAATCAAGTGTCCTCTTGGGTACTGATGTTTACATCTACTATTTATTTACTAAGGATATTTCATCATTGAGTTGGGGAGGCATAGGAAATGCCCCCAATACTGCATCCAAACTCAATTGTAAGAGATGGGAATAATGAAGTGGTGGCACTAGGAATCTAGCATCGTTTTCCCATTAAGGGATAGAAAGACTAAATTCTAAAGAATGACTATGTAGAACTAGGATTGAACCGATGAAATATAAATAAAATATGAACAAAAATGAGTAAGAATGAACAGAAAATAAATGGAAATAGAAAGAAGGGTGAGGCTCTAACCTACAATATTTGCATAATCCAAGCATACCTCCTCACTAAAATATGCCAAATATTGCATGAACTATGTTGTGAGCCTCTTTTCACTAGATTTGGGGAACTCAATCCATGCCCCGAGCTTCTCAAGGATGGCATCATCATTCTTGAAAATATCATATCAAAACAAAGCTATAATAGGTAGGAATGGATCTGCATAGTAAGCTTGTAACTCTTTTGTTGGATCATGAATCTTCCCACAATGTAGCCACTCATCATATATGTATCTAGTGCAACCTTGATCACTACTTTCAACATGCTGAAACCTTAGAACTAATGAAGATGAGCTAGGTGTAGAATCATCAAATCCAACACCTATTATTCTCTTGTGTTGACCTTCATTTAGAATAGGCTCTATGATGCCATGCTCATTCTTGCCTAATCCTTTTTCACCATACTAATATGTATGCATATATTCATTAGCAAAAGAATAATTAATATTATTAAAGTGATGCTACAATTCTTTAAGTGTGATCATAGAGTAATAGAAGGGTGAGCACAAAGTAGCAGAAGAGCAAGTGAATTATTTTAGAAGTGCAATAGGTTGTTATTAAGCAAATTACAACTTATTGAAGCTATAATCTTGTTGAAATGCATCTAAATGATATTCAAAATATGATGAATAAATCAAGATTATGACATAATCTAAATCCTTCCAAGGAATGGAAAAGCGTGTTGATGTAGGAAAAATAATTCATGGAGAAGGAAATTGAGATGATACTAGATCCTAAATTCTCTAATGATGAGGTTAGTATTTTGATTATGAAAAGTATAACAAAGAAGGAAGAGGGGCTAAAATGAACCCTTGTTGGTCACTTTATGGGGGTACGACCCCCTTTATATATGATTTGAAGTTGGATGAAAGCAAGATGGAGTACAAAAGGATGGGTATCCCTAGTTGCTCTTCTAAGAGAATTTTTGTTATTCAAATTTCAATTTAAAGAAGACCTGTAAAATGTGATAGACATGGGTCCATGGTTTCTTGGGAAGAAAGGATTCATCATCAAGTGATGGGAGAAACATTTCTCCCCTAAAAGTGAAAATTTCAACCTCATTCCAACATGGGTCTCATTACCTGTAATTCACCCATCTTGTTGGCACCTATTGAGTATGGAGTTAATTTCATAAGCCAAAAGATAAAATAATAGGATATGTAATCTTGTTTGAGGTGATATAATCCATATATGACCTCAAAATGATGTATAACCTCATAAATGGATAGATATTTTCAATTACATGTGAAATGAGTGGTCACATGCCTACCTTCCAATCATCTAGAGCAAATTGGTGGGGTGAGAAGCTAACTGATGGGATGAGGGCTAGCTAGCAAGAATTAGTTAGCACACTAGCTAAAGCTAACCAATAGGCTAGTTAGAAATGTTGACAAGGAGAGTACTAGTTGACTAATTGGGCCTGATGAACCAAGTTTACATATTGAAATCAATCTATAGCACATCGACTAGAAAATAAAGAGCATGAAAGCTCGAATTAAAATAGAAAATTTTCCACCTACCTTTATCATTAAGCCTTGAGAATCTCACGCATAGTGGAGGGGTTACCTAGTGCCATTTTTGAATCAAATTGGTTTTAAGATGAGTTAGATTTGATCTATAAATTGAGGGCCTTGGATTGAAGGTTTCATTGTGTAGTTTTGGAAGCCAAGAGCTTTATAATAGGTGCCTCTTTGTATAAGAGCTTGGAGAGATAGTTTGAGAGATTTGTAGTGAGGTCCAAAGTGAGTGTTGTAGTAAGGTTATGCTATTGTTTTCATTTGGAGAACTTGGAGAAGTGAATACAAGGGTTGGTAGTTTCTTAGTGGATGTAGCCCACATTGGGTGAACCACTTAAATCTCTTTTGTCTCCATTTTGTTGTGTGATTGTTTCTACTTCTCATTGCTAGTTTGAAGAGTACTTTGTTGATTTCTTTTGCCAAATTCATTATCCTCAAGTTTATATGAAATAGATTAAAATCAACAAATGGTATCAGAGCTTGTTATTTTGTTGCCTTGGTGAATCTTGTGTGTAGATTGGAACCAAGGAGAGCATTATGGCTGAATAAGGGAGGCTAAAGGTTCAAAGGTTTAATGGGCATGGATTTTAGTTTTGGAGAATTCAAATGGAATACTACCTCTACCAAAATGATATCTACCAACATCTTGAATACAAGATTAAGAAACCCTCATCCATGAGTGATGAAGAGTGTAATTTGTTAGATAGAAAAGCATTAGTGGCTATTAGACTTTGTTTAAGTTCTAGTGTAGTTTTCAATATTTCCAATGAGAAAACTAGTAAAGGAGTAATGGATAAAATTGCAAAATGTATAAAAAACCATCCACCTCTAGCAAATTTTATTTGATGAAGAAGCTATTTAAAATGAATATGAATGATGGTAGTTCAGTTCAAGATCATGTTAATGAATTCAATACAATCACAAATCAATTAACTTCCATCAAAATAGAGTTTGAAGATGAAATAAGAGATTTTCTATAATTGTGTTCTTTACCAAATAGTTGGAATATCTTTGTTATGGATGTTAGTAACTCTTCTAATACAACTTTTATCTTTGATGAAATTGTTGAAACAATTTTAAGTGAAGATATGAGAAGAAAGTCTACAGGTGAAAGTTCAAGTGCAGCTCTTTCAATGGATACAAGAGGAAGATCAAAGGAAAAGAGAAGAAGCAATTCAAGAGGAAAATCCAAGGGAAGATCAAAATCTAGAGGCAAAGGTAAAATGGAATGTTGGCATTGTGGTAAAAAGGGTCATATTAAAAAGGATTGTTGGAGTTTGAAAGGTAAAAATGTAGAAAGTAGAAATAATAGCAATGAAAGCACAAGTAATTAAGAAGCTAACATTGTTGGAGAAATAATGCAAGATGATCTAATCATGTATTTTGATAAGAATGATGATTATTGGGTGCTTGATTTAGTTGCTTCTTATCATGCTACTTCACATAAGGAATATTTCACAAATTACACACAAGGTGATTTTGGTGAAGTATTATTAGGCAATGAATGCCCATGCAATATTGATGGTATAGGAAACATAACAATGAAATTACCTAATGGATCAAAATGGACTCTTTATGATGCTAGACACATTCTGGATCTCAAAAGAAATCTTATATTAGCAAGCAAATTAGATAAGGAAGGATATGTGATTACATTTGGTAATTCTAGTTAGAAAGTAACAAAAGGTTCATTGGTAGTTGCAAAGGGTAATTTGGTTGGCACTCTCTATTTACTCACAAATTTATTTGATTACTTCATAAATTTTATTTCAATAGGTGAAAATGCAACACTAGGGCATAATAGGATTGGGAACATGAGTGAGAAAGGTATGCAAATTTTACACTCAAAATGTTTGCTTCCAAATCTAAAAGAGATTGATATGGGATTTTGTGTATGGAAAATAAAGGAGAGTTAGTTTCTTAAAAGTTGGAAAAGATAAGAAAAGTAAAAAGTTAGAGTTGGTTCATACAGATGTAAGGGATCCTTCATAAGTTTTCTCACTTGGTGGTTCATCTTACTTTGTCACTTTCATAGATGAATCTACTAGAAATACATGGGTGTATTGCATTAAAAGAAAATCTGATGTATTTGATAAATTTAAGATTTAGAAAGCATTGGTTGAAAATGAAACTAATCTTAAATTGAAATATCTCAAATATGATAATGGTGGTAAATTTTGTAGCAAAGAGTTTGACACATTTTGTTCACATAATGGCATTAGAAGAATTGCGTTGGTTCCTAGAACTCCACAAGAAAATGGAGTTACAAAAAGAATGAATAGGACTATCTTGGTAAGGGCTAGAAGCATGAGGATACATGTAGGATTACCTTTGAATCTTTGGGATAATGCTATTGACATTGTTGTTTACTTTATTAACAGGGGTCCATCTATGGTTTTAGATGGAGGCATTCCAGAAGAGATGTGGATAGGTAAAAAGGTGAACTACTTATTATTAAGAGTTTTTGATTGTGAAGCAATTGCACATGTTGATAAAGAATATAGAAAGAAACTTGATACAAAGTCACAAAAATGTTATTTCATTAGATATGGTGTTGATGGTTTGGGTTAAAAATTATGGGATGTTGATAACCAAAAAATCATTAGAAGTAGAGATGTAATATTCAATGGGAAAAACATGTACAAAGATAGGTTGAAGGTTGTGCAAAAGGAAAAGAATGATGAACCAAGGTTTGTAACTCTTGAGGAAATCAATGAGCATGAGAAACCTAAAGAACAAAATGAAGCTCCTCCATAATAATAACCCCAAAATCCACCTATTATTGTGAGGAGATATTCAAGGAATAGTAAAGTTACTAAATGCTATTCTCCTTCTCTTTATTATATGCTTTATACTGACAATGGTGAACTTGAATGTTTTGATGAAGCCATGGAAACTAGTGCAAGGACTAAGTGGGAGCATGCCATGAAGGAAGAGATGGACTCTTTACTTCATAATCAAACTTGGAGTTTGGTTAAGCTTCCTAAGTGTAAGAAAGCACTTACTAATAAATGGGTGTATAGGATAAAGGAAGAAGGAAATAGACAAAGGAGGTACAAGGAAAGACTTGTGGTAAAACATTTTGTAGAAAAGAAAGGTATAGATTTTAATGAGATTTTTTCTCCAGTTGTAAAAATGAAATCCATTAGAACAATATTGAGTATTGTTGCAATTGAAAAATCTATTTCTTGAACAATTGGATGTAAATACAACTTTTCTCCATTGTGAATTGGAAGAGGATATTTACATGCATCAACCTCAAAGTTTTGAAGTCAAAGTTTAAGAAGGTTATGTATGTAAATTGGAAAAGAGTTTATATGGTTTAAAGCAAGCCCCTAGATAATGGTACCTTAAATATGACAATTTCATGTTAACAAATGAATTCACTAGATGTCAATCAAATCATTGTGTTTACTTTAAGAAGACAACAAATGAAAACTATGTGATCTTGTTTTTGTATGTGGATGATATGCTAGTAACAGGATCTAGTATGCATGATATTGTTGATCTTAAAGAAAAGTTGGCTAAAACTTTTGAAATGAAAGATTTAGGGTAAGCTAAGCAAATTATTGGAATGAAAATAACAAGAGATAAAGAAAACCCCATGCTAAGGTTAAGTCAAGAACACTATGTTGAAAATGTGCTTAAAAGGTTTAATATGAAAGTGCAAAATTTGTAACAACACCATTGGCAAAACATTTCAAACTCACTAAATATTTAAGTACTAAGATTGATAAGGAAAAAGAGTATCCAACTAAGGTTTCTTATGCTTCAATAGTTGGGATTTTAATGTATACAATGGTGTGTACTAGACCAAATATAGCACAAGTAGTGGAAGTTGTAAGCAAGTATATGAATAATCCAAGAAAGGGGCATTGGGAAGTAGTAAAATGGATCCTTAGGTATTAAAGGGGTAATTCTCATTATTCACTATGTTTTGGAGGATCTTATGCTTGTTTAAAAGGTTATGTTGATTCTAACATGGCAGGTGATTTAGATGGTGGGATAAGCACTATAGGTTATATCTTTACCCTTAGTGATACAACGATTAGTTGGAACTCTAAGATCCAATAGGTTGTGGCTCTCTCTACTACAGAAGCTGAGTATGTTGCTACTACAAAGGCAAGCAAAGAGTGGCTTTGGTTACAAAGATTATTGGAGGAATTGGATAAGGTGCAAGAGAATGTAAAACTATGGAGTGATATCCAAAGTGTTATCCATCTTACAAAGAACTCAACCTTCCACTCTAGAACCAAACACATCAAATTGAGGTATCACTTCATCAGAGCAACATTGGAGGATGGATCAGTAAAGTTAGGGAAGATTCACACTTCTCAAAACCCTATAGACATGTTCACTAAAATTGTAACAAAGGAGAAATTGGGCCTTTACTCAATTTTGGTTGGCCTTAAGGAGTAAGGTCAAGAAAAGAAGCTTTCAACCTTGGTTGTAGTCAAATATAGTGAAATCAATCTTCAAGTGGGAGATTGTTGAGTATGGAGCCAATTTCATAAGCCAAAAGATGAAATACTATGATATGTAATCTTTTTTTAGGTGATAAAATCCATATATGAAATAAAAATTATGTATAAACCTCATAAATGGATAAATCTTTCCAAGTACATGTGAAATGGGTGGTCACATGCCTACCTTTCGATCATATAGACAAAATTGGTTAGGTGAGAAGCTAATTGGTGGGATGAGGGCCAGCTAACAAGAATTAGCTGATGCATTAGCTAAAGCTAACTAGTAGGTTGGTTAGAAAAGCTGATAGGGAGAGTACCAGTTAACTAGTCGAGCCTGATGAACTAGGTTCGCACATTAGAACCAATCTACAACACATCGGCTAGAAAATAAAGAGCATGAAAGTTCAGATTAAAATAGAAAATTCTCCACCTACCTTCATCATTAAGCCTTGGGAATCTCACCCATAGTGGAGGGGTTTAATTAGAGTTATATTTGATCTATAAATTTAGAGCCTTGGATTGAAGGTTGCATTGTGTAGTTTTGGAAGCCAAGAGCTTTGTAATAGGTACCTCTTTGTATAAGAGCTTGGAGAGATAGTTTGAGAGATTTGTGTTGTAGCAAGGTTATGTTGTTGTTTTCATTTGGAGCACTTGGATAAGTGAATACAAGGGTTGGAAGCTTCTTAATGGATGTAGCCCACATTGGGTGAACCACTTAAATCTCTCTTGTCTCCATTTTTTTGTGTAATTATTTCTACTTCTTATTGCTAGTTTGAAGAGTACTTTGTTGATTTCTTTTACCAAATTCATTATGCTCATGTTTATATAAAATAGAATAAACTCAACAGCACACATGTGTTATAGCCAAAATTGCAAAAGCAATTAGATCCCTTGTCACAATTGAGCGATCAACAAGATTAAAAATTAAGTTTACAGATGCAAGATTTGTGGTTAATTTAGATATTGCCAAGCCTATGATGAATGAGATAAAATTGTATAAAAATATACCAGTACAATGCAAAATTTATAAGAGTTATGAGCACTATGTAAAGGATTTCCCAAAAAAGAAGATGAGGGATGAAGAAAGGGGAGAAAAAAAAATGAAAAGGAGTCATAAGAAAAAAAGAAAGAGCACAGGTGGAAATTAGTTTAGAAATAAAAAATAGGAAAAAATTAGAAGAATATAGCCAAAATGTTGATAAAACAAAGCACATCAAAAAAATGTCAACTTCAAAAGAAGTACAATAGAAGAAATCAACCACAAAAAACCCCTATGTAGTGCCATCAATTTTAGAAGGAATAGATAGAGAAGCAACAAATTATAATACAAATTTTTTAGAAGATGAGAAAAAAAATATGGAAGCTGTGGAAGGCAAAGATGGAGAAACAATAAGGAGGGTGAAAAAAATTGAGGAATGCAGATAGTCAAGCAACAACAAAAAAACAAAAAGAAGGCCAAGCTGGAATCCCATCAATAAATATACTAAACTCTATAAAAATAACAAATGTTGGAAAAATACATGTAGGGAGGCAATCCCTAGGTGGAACTAGAGAGAAACTCATTGAACATGATATAGCAAATGAAAAACAATTAACTCTACATCAAATTAATAAATCTTAGCCCACCTTTGGGTTGAATAATGGATTTCTTGATTAGAATATTCTAGCAATAAAGAGTTAGTTGAGATGTATCTTAAATGTGATTCAGATGTATTTTGACTATAGTTTGATAATTTTCTATTAATACAATTTTTATAGTAGTTTGCATTAGGGCTACCGATAGATTATAGCTGGGTAGCATTTGAACTTATTTTTCTAATAGTTTTTTTGCAAATTTTATTAGCCACCACTAGATATAGCTGGGTAGTGGTTTCTTATTTTGGAAACCATTTTGTGACCAATTTTTTTAGGGTTCAAATAAAACCCCTCATTGCTTTTGATAGTATAATTTACCTTTATTATCAAAAATACTATTGAAATGCATAGTTACCTGACCTAGTATTTTCTATGAAATAGGAGTTATATCTTCACTATCAGATGCACTTTTTCCTTCATGTTATTAGTAGAGGATATTCATGTATTCAATGTGATAACTTTCTTGCTTAGGATTAGAGCAGCAACACTCAGATTCAGTATCCTCCTAGTAGCAACACTAAGTTTTTGGGACTGTAAGGGGTTTTCTAAGCTCTTTGAAGTTCTCCCAAATGTCTATCTTTAGTATTTTATATATTCCAATGCTTACCTCTTATGGGGTGATAGTTGTAATAGGTGTTGGTGCATCTTCCTCACTTTTGAAAACATCATGAGGAATCCAAAACCTCTTAACTTCCTAACACACATCTATAGGATTTTCCTTTGCATAAATAGTAACTTACTTATCTTTATACACAAATTTAATCAATTGATGCAAAGTAGAAGTAACAACCCTAATCTTATGGATCCAATGTCTACCAAGAAACAAGTTATATATCAATTTTACTTGAAAAATATACACTTTTTGATGAACCATTTTACCACCTCCTTTAATAGGCATAAACACATATCCAATACATTCCTTTTCAATATTATCAAATCCTTTAATTCTAATAGTGTTTCTTTTCATTTTTGCATATATTGAAGGAAATTATTTTTGCAATAATTCAACAAAACATACATTGACATTTGAACCAATATCAATCAATTATTTTTTAATAGGAACAACATTAATGTTAACACAGATATATAGTCCTAGATTTTTATCAATGAAATACTCACTAGGAAATTCACTTTCTTGAAAGGAAAACATGTTCCAAACTAAATCAATATCAAGATTACCTACCAATTACATAAATTTAGCAACATGAATATTCACATCAAATTCAATTTTCTTAAGTGCATCAAACAAAGCATCTCTATGTTCAATTGACAACTACAAAAGTTCAAAAATACTTATCTTGGCATGAGTTACATTTAAGTGCTCAAGGAGTTATTACATACTAGGATTGCAAGGGATCTCCATTCATTCTTTTGTAACTGGATTGACACTCCCTTTAGGTCTTCCTCTTGGTTGAAGATGATATTTTGTATGAGTGGTTCAACATCCTTAGAATCTATTGCACGAGCCTTATACTTTATCTTTCCATCATCTAGCAATTTCCATAATTACTTTCTTAGGATCATACATGAATTTGTTCTATGATCTTTAACCTTGTGATATTCACAAAATTATGCTTCATTATACCAACTAGATTTATCATCATGAGGACCTAGCTATTATTTTACATCAGGTTTGATTAGTCCTTTTGTAAACAGTCCTTGAAAATAATTGTAGGAGCCAAAGGTATCCTATTATTTTTTTAGATTTTTTTTCTTGACTCTTTTGTTGCTCTATGGATGAGAGTTTTTCTATGGAATGGACCTCTTTATCCTTTTTTTTTATTTATACCTCCCTTAGTCTCTTTGCTAGGGTTTCTATATTTCAAGTCACCCATATCAACTAAGCACTTCTCTTTTTGGGCAAGCCTATGCACAATATCGATAAAGGGTAAGATCATATAGTCTAGAGCTATGAACTTCAATATAGGATGGATGTTGTGGATAAACATGGATGTGAAATAAGACTCAAATAAGGGTTTGAGAATCATGCTCCATATCTTTTAAAACCTTTGGGAAAATTTATCAAATCTATCATTTGAACCTTGGATAGCACTAACTATATCTGAAACTATCATTTGTTTAAGAGTACAATATTTGAAATGAATATAGACTTCTTTGATAAGTTGTACATATCAATTAATTGACTTAGTAGGAAAGGATATGTAATAATTAAATGCATCACTTCTAAATGTAGTAGGGAAGTATTTGGCCATCAAATTATTATTCATCATAAATTTCAACTTGAATTTCATTTTGAAAGCTTTTATATGAGCCATAGGATTTCCCTTGCCATTATATATGTCAAAAATAGGTTCTAATTATAGATTGGGTGCCATAGTATTCTGAATATCATCACATAATGGATTCAAATCCCTGATCATGGGTGGGTCACCTTCAACGAATTGACTATTTTCCTCAATGTTAGAAGCTTCACTTCCATATAGCATCTTCTTGAGATTAGCTTTGGTGGCCTCATCAAAGCTATTTATCATAACAAGAAACTGAGTAGGTTCCATTTCTAAAATACTTGAAATTTAATATTAGTCATATCCAAAACCCTAAGGTTTTAGCACAACTAGTGAAGGATAACACAATGTATCAAAAAGAAGTTAGGTTCACCAATTATTATAATCAAAATAATAATTATTAGTGTTATTTAAAAAATAATTAAATTCACCAATTAACTATGAATAATAAGAAATCTATGACTTGAAATATGAAAATGACATAATTGACCTTGATCTATCAAAATTGGATTAACGAAAGATACAAATATGTACTTTACCTATGATAATGAATAGAGGCAAAATTTGATTGAAAGAGGATGAACGATGAGCTTCCCTAAAATATGGAGCCACCAATTGGACCTCAACCCAAGGTTAGTACTAAAAATCCAATGATAGCACATGGCTATCATTCCAGGATGCCTCTCCCTTTTTCTCTATGTAATCATCCCACCTTCGATGTGTCAAATCTCGCTCGTAAAAGGATGAAAGATCACAAGAATGTAGAGCTTAGAGTATAACAAAATCTAGAGATGATAGGTGATGTTAAGAAACATCAGTCAAGATTGACATAAGTATATTACCATATATCAAGGATTCAAGATTTTATCATGTCATGTCATATCTTTGATTATGAATAAGCCCTCCACCTTTATAGGAAATAGGTCTAGTGCATGTGCACATCTCCTCCAACAATTACTATATTGCATACTGATTCTTCATCTATTCATATTTATTTTCCTCAGAGGTATGTAGTTGAGCTCATAATCTAATAAAATATTCCTTGGATGCACAAACATGGATGCTCATTCCATTTTGATATATTTCATTTATATTTTTTCCTAATTCTTTGAGCATATTCTAATCCATCATATCTCTTAGGGTCTCCAAAACTCTACCTTTCGTATCTATACATAGGACTTAGTTTTCCTTTGTAATATATATATATATATATATATATATATATATATAGATAAAAGAGATTATTGTAATGTTATGTTTCCATTTTTTGATAATAAAGGCTGAATGATATTATCAAAGTGAGGGTTTTAAGCTGGGTCCCAAAACTAGTTACAAAAATGGTCTCAGATAATTGAAACTGCTACCCAACTATACCTGGTGGTTGCTAATATAATTTGCAAAAAACTATTAACCAAATAAGATCATATGCTACTCAACTATAACCTATTGGTAGCCCTAATACAAAAAAAATCATCAAAATGTAGCCATAATACCTCTGAATTATAGCTAGGATGTTGTCTAAATGTTACTTTATTGCTAGGATATCTTAATCAAGAAAATATTTATTCATCCCAAATGTGGGTTGAGATTTGTTGGTCTAATGTAAAGTTAACTATTTTCCATATGCTATATCTTTTTTAGTAAGTTTCTCTCTAGTATCTCCTTGGGATGGTATCCCAACATATCTTTGTCCAACATTGGATGATTTCCTAGTGTTTAGTAAATTTCATTATAGGATTCCTTCTTGGCCTTCTTCCTGTTGTGTTGTTGTTGCTCGACTATTTTTGTTCCTTGCTTTTTTTTCCCCCTCTTGATTATTTCTTTGACTTCCTCTCCCACTTCCACACCTTCCATGTTTGCTACATTATCTTCTAAAAAATATGTATTGTAATCTACTTCTTCTTTGTTTGTTCCTTCTAAAATCGATAACACTACATAAGGGTTTTGATTTGTTGTGGCTGATTTCTTCTGTTGGATATTTTTTTGAGTTGACTATTTTTCTAACATGGTTCATTTTGTCTATGCTTCAGCTATATTCTTCTATTTTCCTATTTTTTATTTCTAAACTAATTTCCACCTGTGCTCTTTCTTTTTTTCTTATGACTCCTTTTCATTTTTTTTTCTCCCCTTTCTTCATCCCTCATCTTCTTTT
>Ga0115851_100928_pt1 | contig 14415 bp, 12 predicted proteins | sample InSIn2gowninarea_FD_83865 | JGI IMG/M metagenome (GOLD analysis project Ga0115851, IMG submission 83865)
TAAATAAATGTTAGATTAATATTTTTGTTATTATTCATTAATAAAAATAATGTTGGAGTTTTATTTATGTTGTGGACTAATCAACACTGTTGGAATGTCTTCCTTGTGCTCCTCTTTTAGCTTCCATGCAGTGGTGTCTATATGTTGTGGTGTGAACTCTACAAAAAAATGGTATATAATAAAGAAAATATATTTTTGATTAAATAATGTAAAAGTTAAAAAACAAACATTCATATTTGAACTTATGACATAAAAAAAAATTACTTTAAAATATGGTTATTCACTGATATCTCTAAAGATGTTGGTTTAACATGTTGATCATATCTTTAATGTTAGGAACTTAATTTCTAATTACAATCAAGCAAGAAAGTTCTTCATTATTTCTAACCATAAGCTTACCCACTGTTACTATTGGGTCAAGAGACATTTACAACTCATCATCATCAAACCAATCAGGATCATTAAGAACTTAACTAATCACATCCTCAGTAGCAACTATGGGTTTCTTTGAGGGTCATACCTTCCCCTTATCACCATGTTTATCAAATAAGTGTAATTTGTAATTTTATTTCACCATCCTCAACTATAAACATTCAAATATTTGAATTTGATGAAAAATTTTAGATCAATAAAACATTCCAATTTAATGAGTTAGATCAATTGGATTGGGCATCATTTTGCTGAGTACCATCATGAGGTGAATGGACAATGGGCTATAATATTTTTGTTAATTGAATTTACTTGGATTAGTTCTATATTACGAGGCCTATTTAGTGGTAATAAGTGAGTCAATGGTATATTTCAATGAGACACATGTCATTCGTTGATCACGATATTTTCAAATGGATAGTTGAGTTAATTATCACATGGGTTGAAATCATTACATAATTGAAAGGGGCACATGAAGATGAATAGTTTAATGACTGAAAATTATAGGATTAAACCCTTAACTATTCATTTGGAAGGTTGATTGAGGCATCACAACTAAGGGAGTATTTCAGGGAGAAGAGAAGAAAGTTATTATTCAAGGAAAGGAAGGCATCAACTCTTTTATTAATGAAAACACTAGAAGTATTGTAAGACATATGGTTGCATGCATAAATTCTCTATATGATGAGCATGGCTAAAATAAGAAGGATGTCCTCCTTGGAAAGATGCATGAAAGCATGGGTCACATATTAGCTGGATGAAATCAACATAATATGTCATCATATGGAATATGAGGTGGTTGAAAAATGAAGGAACTATGACTGGAAGTTCCTAGGAACAATTTGTGAAGAAAAAGAATTCAACTATAGTCACAGTATGAGAATATAAGTAGTCAACATCTCGTGATTTAAAAGAATTAGATAGGATATCTCCATGGGGAAAGGTATGAATACCTTGATAAAAGAAGAAGACCCTTCACATTGAAAGTATTGGAGATTTGAATGTGAAGGATGTTAATAGTGCAAGAAGAAAATGTCATGATGAAAGGTCATCATGAAAGGTAACTTTGATTTCATGTTCATTTTAAGTTTTGAATAATATCTGGTTGGGTTGATACAGGAATACCGAAATAGATTTTTAGATGACATCTACAACCAAGAATGAATTGAAGATCTTGAAAGTAACATGTCTTGGAAAAGGCAACGGGAAAACACATCAATTCATAAACTTACTAACTAATGTTTTGCTGAGAAATTCCTCAACTTGATAAAGAGAAATGTCCTTTCCTACCACAAGATAAATACTATTCCCATTGGATTTGACACGCCTTTTCCTATAGCAATGACTATTGTGGCTTGGTTTTGGAATAGGAAATGAACCCATTTTGTCTTAGTTTTAACGCCCATTTATGTACTCAAGGGTTGTGACAAGGTCAAAGTCAAGGTAATGATGTAAACTCCCATGAAGGGTTCTTGAATTGATGTAAAATACATATTTCAAATGTATAAATGATATCTAGAAGCTACCAAGTGATGGGTTGGCCAGCCCATCAACTCGACTCCATAAGTGGTCCTTGGAACTCACCAAAAGACTATATAAAGTAGAGGTATTTGACCTCACTAGAGATAGATAAGAAATTCACGCCCTTAAATAAGTCTGAGAAAAAATCAAAGCAAGAAGGAAGAGAAGGATAACGAGGGAAGGAAGATTTTTTTGTTTGTTTTACTTCGCATTAATTATTTGTTTGGGAATCTAACATATGTTAGAAGGAAGCTATCTTTGTTCAAATTTCAAGCCAAATAAGAGAAGAATGCTGAGTAAAATAAAGAAGAATTGTTGTTTGGGTGGATGGCCTAACACTTGGTGAGTTATCTTGATTAATGCTCTTGGAATTATTCCTTGAATTCTAAAAGAAGATAAGTTTATGGGTTTTCCCCTATGCAGGGGTTTTCCCCTAACATGGAGCCTATTTCTAGTGTTCTTATCTGCATTTTGATTTTCTTTATTCCCATTGTTTGATGATAAACACATCATATTAATAATGATAATGGACTGACACCAAATGATTATAACATTATGTGAAATTATATAGAGAGAAAATTAATAATGAAATGGAAATAAAAGGAACATAATAAGAAAATCATTCACATATAGAGATACTTGTTACAAATTTACATTGGCCATAGAAGCACTGAAACTAGTGCACATATGAATTGTCATTAATATAATATCATCAACTCTGTCATGCCAATATCGTCGCTATGGCTTGAGGCTTCATAAATGATAACATGGATACCTTCTCTATATGGTTTCATACTACTGTGTTGCATATTGAACTTCAATGAATAAATCAAATATGGTGTCATACTATCATGTTGCACACATGTGGAGTGTCATGCCAATGTTGAAATGCAATGTCTAAATCATGTCATTCTAACATCATATAAATATACTAGATTTTATAGTTGAACGATGTTCTATTAAATCAAATATCATACCATACTACTACATTTCACACGTGTGCAGTGTCATTCCAATACTGAACTGCAATGTGTAAATCACACCATGCTAATATCATATCAATATGGTATATTGTATAGTTGAATGATGTTATATTATGTTACAATGAGATCATCATAAATACAGAGCCATATATATATATATACATATATATATATATATATACATATATATATACATATATACATATATATATATATATATATGATGCTTTCCAATTATATCATGTAGTGAGGTTGCATAACAAAGGTTGCATATATATAATAGGGGGTGCCAATATAACACAATACACCAGTTCCTAAAACAAAAGTGTTGACAATGGAGACGAGACTACATATGAAGAGGAACCATGCGATGCTAAGAATATAATGTACATGTGATGTATGATGCATAGAATTTCACATAGATGTAATGCCAGGAACGAAATTATATGTGACTAAGATTATATGTAGTGTGCCAGACCATGCCATCATGCAGTGCCAGGATCATGATCTGACATGATTCCAAGACAATGCCATCATGCAGTAGTAAGACTATACCCTCATGTGATGAAAAGATGGTGCCATCGTGTAGTGGGAAAACCATACCCTCATGCGATGTGGATATGGTTCCATTTTGTGGTGTCCAGGACTTTCTCCTAGACCAAGATTCTAGAGAAAGTAAAAATCCAAGTTCTGAGCATAAATCCAAGACCTTATAACTGTAATGAGAGTGTAGTCCTTCTAAAAAGTAAGTAGAGGTGTCTTAAGCCCATTTTCAAGAGACCAAATAGTTGACAAATCCATCTTATCATGATCTAACTAATTTCTAATTGGATCATAGATCTAGGAATTATATGTAGCCCTATTCTCAACTCCAGAATCGCACACTTGCATTCAAAATCCGTAAACTTTGGAAAAAAATAATATAATTGTTTTGAAGGGTTCAAATAGCCACGGTCTTCATAAATACAATTTTTTGGTTGAGCTTGAACAATGAAGACATGAAGAAGCAAAGAAAAAAAATCAAATCACTCAACATTACAGTCAAAGCAGATTGGGGGAGGGATAAAACACTAGTATATTGACTCTTTTCTTTGTTTGTAAGTACGCATGTATAAATTATATTAAATGAAAAAAATTTACAATATGTACATTCATGAGTTTCATCTCTGCCTCAGAGCGAGAGGAAACTAGAGAGATAAGACATGAGTTCTCTCCCTCTAGAGGGGGAAACCAGAGATAACATTATTTTTCCAAAAAATAGAACAACAAAAACTGCAAGGGAGCACATGATCTCATGATTCCTCAACCATGGAACAATGAGAAATGGTAGTTCCACATTAAGGCATAGAAAAAAATATCCTTCATGTTATAATTATAACACTTAGGTCAAGCTGCAATTGTGTTATCACATTGGTAGTTGTGATAGGAAAATGGTCTTTTGTAGTCTATCGATCAATAGGAGACAACATCCAACGTTTGTATGCTCAAGATGTTTTCAGGTAATGTGAGTTGCTATGAAGCTAGACAGAATCCAACCTAGGGCCGCCATGTGCCTAAGAAGTTCCACGAGCCTGTAGTCAAGAAATTACCTCTAGTATTTCCTCCAGAATGTAGCCCCTATAAGCGCTAGGCTTGGGCAGGGTTTAAAGGGGAGCATTGGGGGTGACTAGAGGCAGGGGAGCTTTGCAAGAAGGAGGTGGGGAGGAGCTTGCAGGAGGGAAGTACGAAAGAAACCTGACTAGGGAGGGGACCATGGGAGCGTAATCAATTCCCAGGTCCCTACATGGTAGCCGCTTCAAGTAGGTAGAAGAGTGGCTGAGAATTGTAGAGAGATCAAAAATTCAATCACTCTCTTTTTTCCTTATCTGTGCCCTTTCTTTCAATTATCGGGCTAGAAGATTGCACTGGACCTAGAGGAAAAAGCGCCCATGGAATGTCTCCTCTTCCTCCATAGCCACGATTTTCTTGCAAATACTCTTTGTATTGGTGTGGTCGAACATAGTGAGAATGGAGTGGGCATACAAGGTGGTGAGGGGTCTCCCTCTGCCTCGTCAATGTCTAGGATGATGGTCATGCCTTCTTTCCCTGCTCATGGTTGTAGTAAAGGAGTTGGTGAGTGTAGCAACAATGGTGGGAAAGGTGGTGTTGGGCAGAAGGGAAAGCACCTAGAGAAGGAACAACACAACTTGGACTATAGATTGTGGTAGTTTAAGAACCCTGGAAAAACACAAGGTGGTCCTCGCAAACTAAATCAATATGGTGCATCAAGTAAATATGTTGGTTTGGATCTATGTGATGCTCGACTCCCTCAATGTGCCTAAGCTTATAACTTAGAAGGAGTTCTCTCCATATGGGCATCCACTTAGAAATTCCAACTGTAGATCTACAGATTATGCAATAGACTAAAGCAAAATACAAGATCTACTTCTACAAAACTTTGCAGAAGCTTAATCAAATTGAGAAAGATCAATGAGAACACATATAACTAAGAATGAGAAATCAATAACACATAAAACAGAAGAAATAACCTAGGGAAAGCCTCAGCGTAAAACCCCATTCTCTGTATTATCATACAAGTGGAAACCTTGTTCAAGTTACAAAAAGAATCAGCTTCCAAGCTATCTTGCTCTCTCTGAAATCAAATAATACAACTCACAGATTGAATAGACATAGTATGTGTCCTCCTCAAGCCCTCCACACCTCCTACTTCCTTGCGCAGTTTTTCTTGGGGTCCAGTGAAGCCACATGTGTGAATTGGCCTCATCACACTAACAAAACCTGAAGAAGTAACTGCATAATCCTCAAGGAAAGAATTCCTTCTGCATGCAATGGATATTCAAAATGGAATATTCTAAAAACTGATAGTACACTACCACTCCATCTAATCTCAACTGGGTCTCTGTCTAAACTGACATGCATGAGTTATTTATGAGATAATATTCAGTTATATGAAGTGTAGCAATTACATGCATGCATGCATTAGCTAACTGAACTTACATTAATTCAACAAACTATTTGAATTAATCTAATTGGAATTGACTTAGTTTTCTAGGCCAAATAATTACAACTCAATATTACAACTCATCCTTATCTCTTTAATTGATGGATAAATTCCTCAATTAATGGAGAAACTATTGCATGTCCCCACATAGACTTCATGTTTGATTTTCCTTAACTAATTAACTCATTGTGAATTAATTAATTATTTTACAAACAACTACTAATATCAAATTCCAATTTTACTTCACTATTTTAGTTTTAGGGACTAACTAAAATAGGAAGGTATCCCGAAATGCTATTTATAGCAGTACTAAATTTAGCACTTCTATTTTTAGCATTTCTTGTTGCTATTTTCAACACTCACTCTCAATAAGAAAGGGATTATCAGTAACCCCAATCCTGTCTCTGTGGAACTCAAACTTGCATTTTGACAATGCCTTATTCAAAATATCTACATCCTGTTCCTCGGTCAAAACATACAGCAACAACATGATCCTCTTGACCACATAGTCTCGAAGATGGTGATACCAGATATCAATGTGCTTGGACCTGTCATGAAAAACTAGATTCTCAGAGAGTTTGATACAACTCTGTTTGTCATAGTAGATCACTATAGGATCCATCCTCTGACCAAACAATCCCACTAGAATCTTATGCATCCAAATGGCCTCACATGTAGCCTGCCTAGCAGCAATGTATTCAACCTATGTTGAGATAAGTTCAACTGATCTCTATTTCTTGTTGTACAAAGAAACTGTAGCTGAACAAAGGTTGAAGATTCCTCCAGAAGTGCTCTTCCAGTCTAATAGACTCCCTACCCAATCCACATTTGTGAAGGCCTAAGGCTTCACTCCCTTTGTTCTTCTGTACCACAATTTGAACTGAGATGTGCCTCTGAGGTATCTCAGCACATGCTTCGCTGCCTTGGAAAATAGCTTGGTAGGTTGAACCATAGCTTGACTCAGCTGGTTCACCACATAGCATAAGTTGGGTCACGTGTTCACCAGATACATAAGTCAAACCACTAGCTGTTAATAAACAGTAGCAGCTACTACCTCACCTGAAGTAGCATCCTCCTTCCTCCAGTTCCTAGCTAGAGAAGTTTGCATGGGCTTGCACTTCTCCATGTGAAAGCACCTGAGTATCTCATTGCCATACTTTCCTTGAGAAACAAATACTTCAACATATTTCTACCACACCTCCATGCCTAGAAAGTAGTGCATAAGGCCCATGTCCTTCATCTCGAACTCTCTTGCAAGGTCCTCCTTGAAAGACTGTATCAACTGATCATCACCTGTCAAAATTAGATCATCGATATAAAGAAAAATGATCAATGGTTTACCTTATACCATGATGTGGTAAAGGTTCGCATCTTCTTCACTCTTGGTGAAGCCCAAACTAGTGAAATAGTTGTTGACCTTGGTGTACCAAGCATGGGGTGCTTGCTTCAGCCCACACAAAGCCCTCTTAAGTCTGCCCACATGTGACTCACGATCGAAGGTCTCTCGAAACCTTTTGGCTATTCAATGTACACCTCCTCCTCAATCTTCCCATTGAGGAATGTTGTCTTCACATCAATCTGGTGGATCTTCCACCCCATCTATGCTGATAATGCCAACATCGATCTAATCAATGAGTACCTTGCTATAGGAGAAAAAGTCTCATCGTAGTCAATCCCTTCGACCTGTGAGAAACGTCGGGCAACAAACCTTGCCTTATGTTTCTCAACACTGACATCAGCTACCTGCTTTACCTTGTAAAGACATCTAGAACTCACCACTGACTTGCCCTAAGGTCTTGGGACAGCATCTCACACACTGTTCCAAATGATAGAGTCATACTCCTCTACCATTGCATCAACCCAAACTGGTTGCTGCACTTCCTCCTCGAATGAAGAAGGTTTGGTATCTACACACTCCCCAACCAAGGCCATGTATCCAGTGTACCGCTCAGGTGACCTCCTCTGTCTATGCTGAGAAGATGGTTGTCCCACATTCTCCCGCGCATCCAGCATCAACTTGTTATCTTCGCTTGAGAATTTCCACCCATCTCTAGAAGTATCACCATGAGTGGTTGTCTCCACTCTCGGATCCTCTGCATGCGACTGCTCCACATCAATCTGAGGCTCCTTCTCCTTAGGAACTAAAAGTCCCTCCTCTGCATGCAACTTGAGCTCCCTCTCAAGTGATAAGTGCATGGCTTTCTGCTCATTGAACTTCAGATCCCTACGTACCATTGTCCTCTGAGTGGAAGTTAGGTACACCGGATAGTTGTGGGTGTGTCTGTGTACCCTACAAGTATTCACAACTTAGCTATTAGGTCTAGCTTCTTCCTGGAATCTTTGGTCACATCACAGTAAATTGATGATCCAAAGATTCAGAAGTGACTTACATTAGGTCGCTTCCCGAAAAAGGCCTCCATAGGTGTCTTCATTGCCAGTATACAGTGTGGGCTTCTGTTCTGCAAGTATATTGTTGTATTGCATGCCTCATCCCACAAATGCAGTGGTAGGCTTTGGTCATGCAACATTAATTGATCTGCTCCCAGAATCGATCAGTTCTTCATTTCAGCCACCCCATTCTGCTATGCATTATAGAGTGTTGTCAATTACTGTTTAATTCATTCTGTAGCGCAAAAGTCTTTAAACTGTTAGGAGACATACTCTCCACAATTGTTGCTATGCAAGGCTTTTATTTTCTTTCCATATTGTTTCTCTGCCAAGGCTTTAAACTCACAAAACCTCAAGAAGGTCTGATCCTTCTTTCGCATAAAGTAGATCCAGCATCTAGGAGAAAAATCATCAATAAAAATAGCATAGTACCTTTGTTTAGCGGTCGATGCTGTAGAGAATGGTCCAGAAACATCTGAGTGAACTCACTCCAGGATTGCTCCAACTCTACTACCTCAATCTGGAAAGGGATATTTCGCATACTTACCCAAGGTACAACCTTTGCATGTACTCATCTGCCCAAGTTTTCCCTTGGGTAATCTGGTAGAAATTTGTTGCATGATCTTCAGGGCTCCATGGTGCAAGTGGCCCAATCTTCTATGCCATAGCTCACCAACATCTTGGCTTTGCACCATCTCAGCTTTGGAACTCAATGCAACACAGTCATCTACCTCTAGCTTGTGGATATTCTTTACTTGAATCCCAATTCATTTTGTCTATCCAGTACCGATATGCCTCAGGAATACCTTTCCTTTACTAAAGACTACATCATAGCCTTTATCTTCTAGCATAGCAATAGAAACAAGATTCTTCTTTAGACCTGGTACATACCTTACATCAGTCAGGGTGAGGGGAGCTCCATGCTCCCTCTAAAACACAATCGTACCTTCACTTGAAACATGGTACTTTTCATCATTGCCCATCTCGATCTGCATCTGTAGATCCTTCTCCTCCAAGGTACTGAAAATATTCTTGTCACTTGACATGTGGAATGAAGCTTGACTATCTAGGTACCACACACATCCCACCATGGATGTAACCATGCATGTGATAAGTGAGAAATCCAACTCAAACTTTGAGGCCAGTGCCTCACCATCAGATCCCTTTGAGGAACCCTTCTTGGAGTTCTTCTGTGGACAATTCATAGCATAATGGCCCAGTTCATGACAATGAAAGCATCGCACTTTCGATTTGTCAATATTCTTCTCACCATGAGAAGAACCGGATTTGTGATGGGATGCCTTCCCTTTCCATTTCCTCACCTTAATCGCTAAGGCTAGATTTTCCTCATCATCCTACCTTGATGAGGATCCATCTCTGGTGCTTCTTCTTATTTCCTCCTGCATTAGATCCAACCAAAGTTGTTCCCAATCTGGCATTTTTTCTCTTCCATTAACTGAGTCTTGGTAGCTATGTCTTAGGAAGACTGAGGAGTTCAATACTCACCATGTCATCATCAACATTCATGATCCCTACACTTCCATGCTCTTCTCTGCAGGTGGTGAGCTTGTTCAAATATGTAGAGATCATGTCGCCCTTTTCACTTGATCCTATGAATCTTGTCCTTCAACGCCAACTTCCTTTGATCACTGCTATTCTGATATAGATCTTTCAATGTTTTCCACATCAAAAATGGTGTCTCCTTCCCATGGAGGCTCGAGACAATATGGTCTCGAACTCCCTCTAGGAGGATTCTCCTTGCTTTAGCCATACATTTCTTCCATTCCGCCAGTTGAGTAGCATTAGTCGGCTAGGGGACTTCTTGATCAATGAAGTCCTTTAGACCGTTATCCTCTAATACTACCTCCATGTGATCCTTCCAGGCTATATAATTTGAGCTTCCATCAAGGGCATACTCAAGTCTTAAACCACTGAACGCCAGTGGTGAGATTGAGATGTGATAAGAACTCGATTTCTATATTCAGGAACCTCAAACTTGGAGCTTCTCCCTTCTTGTATACTATTCTTAGCTTTGATCACCTTTGCTATGATACCATGTAGAAATTCCCATTGTAGATCTACAGATTATGCAATAGGCTAAACCAAAATACAATAACTACTTCTGCAACATTTTGCGGAAGCTTAATCAAATTGAGAAAGATCAATGAAAACACATATAATTGAGAATGAGAAATCAATCACACATAACATATAAGAAAAAACTCGGGGAAAGCCTTAGCCTAAAACCCCAATCTCTGGATTATCATACAAGTGGAAATATTGTTCAGGTTACAAAAAGAATCATCTCTCAAGCTATCCTACTCTCTCTGCAATTAAACAATACAATTCACAGACTGAATAGACATAGTATATGTCCTCCTCAAGCCCTCCAAGTCTCCTATTTCCTTGCGTAGTTTTTCTTGGGGTCCAGTGAAGCCACATGTGTGAATTGGCTTCATCACACTCACAAAACCTAAAGAAGTAATTGTGTAATCCTCAAGGAAATAATTCCTTCTTCATGCAAGGGATATTCACAATGGAATATTCTAGCAACTGATAGTACATTGCCCCTACATATGATCTCAACTGGGTCTCTGTCTGAACTAACATGCATGAGTTACTTATGAGAAAATATTCAGTTATCTGAAGTGCAACAGTGACATGCATGCATGCATTAACTAACTAAACTTACAATAATTCAACAAATTGTTTGAATTAGTCCCAAGGGTTACCTCAATCGGTCAAGTCGTGGCCTCGCCAGATGGGAGGTCACAGGATCAATTCCCGAAAGCTCTTGGGGTTAGGTCTTGCAGTAGGCCAAGGGGCGTTAGCCCAAATTTTTCCAGTAGACATAGCACCACCCATTGACGAAGTTGTCTGTGAACCACATGCAAAAAAAAAAAAAAATAGTTTGAATTAATCTAACTTGACTTGACTCAGTTAACTGGGCCAACTAATTACAAGTCATCCTTATCTCTTGAACTGATGGATAAATTCCTCAATTAATGGAGAAACTGTTGCATGTCCCCATTTAGACTTAATGTTTGATTTTACTTAACTAATTAACTCATGGTGAATTAATTAATTATTTTACAAACTACTTTTAGGGACTGACTAAAATAGGAAGGTATCTCGAAATGCTATTTCTAGCAGTACTAAATTTAGCACTTCTATATTTAGCATTTCTTGTTGCTATTTTCAACACCCATATATCGGGTAGTATATTTCCTTATGAATTCTTCTGGATACAACATATCATCTTCTGGGTACCACTTATGAGCTTATTGGTCTCATGTTAGCACTGACGAGTTGCTCGGTTCACCACCTGTGACCACCCATGACTAAATAAGATATTCCCAGATGTATGAATAACTCGTAGCCCATGACTAAAAAAAGGAGTCAAGAAGGAATGAATATATTAATTAACTTATTACCATGCTACTACTCTCTTATTAATGCATACATTGGGAGAATAAGTTTTTTTTTAGGGCATAAATGGCCTCAATTGTGCCCAGCCTTAGGATTGTGACAACTTTTTGAAAACCCTAAAATTGTAGGTATTCAAGAAGGAATGTGGACTTATCATTGCTTAACTCTGATGCTCAAATTCTGCAGTTACAATGGATCTTTGAAGGAGTTCACACAGGGAAGGGAGTGTTGAATCAAATGTAGGAGGAGCCACTGAGAATCACCCGGGTTAGTCTTCGAGAACCAAATGTATGGAGGAGCCACCGAGAAACACTCAAGTGAACATTGAATGGAATTTAGGAAGGAGTGACCCAAAAACCCTCAGATTTGTAGGAATTGAATGTAGGGAGAAGCCACCAAGAAACCCTCAAGGGAATGCCGAATCAGATGTAGGGAGAGGATCCACTAAGAAACCCTCAAATCTACTGCAAGAATCAAATGTACCGAACGAAGCCACCAAGAATCCCTAAGGTATACTCCAAGTAATGAATGTGGGGAGTAGAGCCACCAAGAAACCCTTGGGTCTACTCCAAGGATTGAATGTATAAGGGAGAAAAGCCAAAGAGAAAACTCATAGACTATCTAAAGAATATATGCAATGACGTGGGAGAGGATCCACAAAGAAAACACAGAGTCTATGTGAAAACAATATTAAATGACATGCCAAAAACATATATACTTGCTAGGAATTATTAATAATAAATTATTAGTATAATAATTAATATGATATTGTTTTGATTGAATAATATAATATGGTTTTGATTTAATAATATAATAATTAATACAATATGTTTTTTATTTAACAATATAATTTATAATTTAATTGTTAATTTCAAAAAAATAAAACCAAAAACTATATGATAAAAAATAGCGATTAATTTTATTAACTAATAATCAATTTACACTTATGGTTAAATTTAATTTACTCATATTTTTTGGACTTGTAGCAGCTATAACCACCCTCAAAAAAAATTCCATACCTTTGTTTTGGAGTCTCCCTACCAACCATCTGATGAGCCCCAAATTTGGTAACATTTTGGGCTCATTTGGCCTAACTACCCTTGCTCAACCCTTCATTTTTTATCACTTATGCATCATTTTCTTAGTATATTTATGTCATTTGTACGAATAAGGGCAGTCATTATTCCTAGGTGGCTAACACATGTTTTTTTCAGGATTTTTGACACTTGTTGGAGAAAAACCACGCAGATAAGGACCAGGAGACAACCAAGATGGGATTGAGGATTCGTAGGAGGGTTGTCCACAACGTTGAATGGCCTTCCTGGGGATTTTCACCCACAGCTCCGAGCTCCAACAGCCACCACAACCGATTTAGAAGACAGCCAAACGGATTTTGAGGAAGCAACAGTTCACTCCTAGTTGGTCAGCCAAGTCCCACTGATTTATGAGGCCAGCTTGGGGCCTTGTGATGTATAAATAATGAGGCTTTAGCCTTCGAAAAGACTCTTGAAAACATTGTTGGACATTCTGAACTACGAGCTGCTAGCTCTGTTTTGCTCTTTTGTAGCCATTATTGGCATGTTATCTGATATGATTATCATCTTTTAATGAAAAGCAGGCAGATTTGAGTTCAGTTCTGAGTTCTTAAAGGAGCCATATCTCTCGGAGTTGGGCCCAACCTGAGAGCAAAGGCTTCCTTCTGTTGTATTGTTATCTTTCTTTCCGCATTGTGTTCTTTTCTTCTTCACATGAATTTGAAACGTAGTTTGCTGAGTTAGATTTCTTGGTGTGGTTAAATAGATTAGTGTTATAAGCCAGCGTTGCTTCAGCTGTTTAGAGTAGAGTGAAGAGATTGGAGTTAATAAAAGTTCCAGAAAAAAGGTTGACTGCACACTCGTTTTCACCTCTTTCTAGGGGCTGGAATTGCAGACAATGCTCCCCACTCAAAAACATTGGTTTATGTGTTCATGAAATCTTTGATGCAATATTTTTGGTTGTAGAAGTGTCCATGCGTTCAGATCCCTTGGAATGTTTCTTTGTTTCAGCACCATGCATGATTTTTCCTTAGAAATAACGTTGCTGTTCATTGGTTTTATTAAACAGTTAGAATAGGTTAATAATATTTCGGTTATGTGTAGGCCGTGGATGATTTGTTTCGTTTACACTACGCAGTGCTACTCCCTCACTCTCTTGTCCTTCCAAGCCGTGTCCAGGCCAAATATCCATCTCCCAATTAGACCCCTTGTCTCTTAACTATCCTACTGCCCGCGTTATCCTACCATTTTCGGCCTTTCATTCCCTCTGCCCTCTTTAAGACAACCCAGCTTTACACACCCCCTCATCACCTCACCTCTCTGTTACTAAGTCATTACAAACCCCTCTCCTACCTCCATAGACATCCATGCAGCCCTTTCCACTCACCCACCACCTGAAATCCGATTATAGAACATCCTGTAGGAATTACTGAACTTCCTGTAGAAATTCTGAACTTCCTGTAGAAATGCCTGAAACATCCTGTAGAACCCCTGCAGACTTCCTGTAGAAGCTCATGAACATGGTTGCTTGACATCCAAACTTTGTGAAACTCTCTGGAAGGGTGTAAGGGACCCCTTTGACCTTCTCTGAGCCTTCCCAACCTTTCCCAAGCATTTCTCCTCCTTGATC
>Ga0115851_100736_pt1 | contig 14401 bp, 15 predicted proteins | sample InSIn2gowninarea_FD_83865 | JGI IMG/M metagenome (GOLD analysis project Ga0115851, IMG submission 83865)
ATATTATAAGATTTCAACTCTTCATATGACCAAGAAAAAATATCATAATACTTTTTAAATAAATCTACATACCTTTGTTTATAGTATTGGGATTCCCCCATATCCCATCTCATCATTGTTGGACTTATTATCATGTAGCCCCATTGTTGATTTATTATAGCCCCCATATCCCATCTCATCATTGTTGGACTTATTATCATGTAGCCCCATTGTTGATTTATTATATCCCTTATTATATCCCATCATTGGGGCATTGTTGACTTATTATATCCCATCTATCCAACAACATTTACCAAAGCCAACTCCCAACATTTACCAAAGCCAACCTCATCTATCCAACAATATTTACCAAAGCCAGCCCCTTGTTGAATTGGGGCATTGTTGACTTATTATATGCCATCACCACATTTTACCAAAGCTAGCCTCATCTATCCAACAACATTTGGTTACCAAAGCTAGCCCCTTGTTGAGCCTCATATATCCAACAACATTTTACCAAAACTAGCCTCATCTATCCAACAACATTTGGTTACCAAGGGCATTTCTGACTTATTATATCCCATCTATCCAACAACATTTACCAAAGCCAACCTCATCTATCCTTTTACCACATTTTACCAAAGCTAGCCTCATCTATCCAACAACATTTTACCACATTTTACCAAAGCTAGCGTCATCTATCCAACAACATTTGGTTACCAAAGCTAGCCTCATTTGTCCAACAACATTTGGTTACCAAAGCCAGCCCCCTTATATCCAACAACATTTGGTTACCAAAACTAGCCCCTTTGTATCCAACTACATTTGGTTACCACAACTAGCCTCATCTAGGCCAACAACATTTTACCAAAGCCATTCCCCTTGTTGAGCCTCATCTATCCAATAACATTTGGCTACCAAAACCAACCCCTTAGCCCCTTGTTGATTTATGGGATACTTGTTGATTTATTATATCCAATCATTGTTGATTTATTATATCCCATTACTAGGGCATTGTTAGACTTATTATATCCCATCTCATCATCATTGAGGCATTATTAGACTTTTATATCTCATCTCATCATCATGTAGCCCCTTGTTGATTTATTATATCAACATATCATCATGATATGGGGCATTGTTGATTTATTATATCCCATCTCATCATCATGATCATGTAGCGCATTGTTGATTTATGATATGGGGCATTTTTTATTTATTATATCCTTATATCCCATCTCATCATCATGTATGAGGCATTGTTGATTTATTATATCAACATATCATCACGATATGTAGCCCCTTGTTGATTTATTATATCCCATTGTTGATTTATGATATGGGGCATTGTTGACTTATTATATCTCATCTCATCATCATGTATGGGGCATTGTTGATTTATTATATCACATCTCATCATCATGTAGCCCTTTGTTGATTTATAATATCCCATCTCATCATTATCATGCAGCCCCATTGTTGATTTATTATAATATCCCGTGTTAATTTATTAGGGCTCGATATCCCATCTCATCATTGTAGCCCCATTGTTGATTTATTATAATATCCCGTGTTAATTTAGTAGGGCTCGATATCCCATCTCATCATTGTAGCCCCATTGTTGATTTATTATAATATCCCGTGTTAATTTATTAGGGCTCGATATCCCATCTCATCATTGTAGCCCCATCGTTGATTTATTATAATATCCCATATTAATTTATTAGGGCTCGATATCCCATCTCATCATTGTAGCCCTATTGTTGATTTATTATAATATCCCGTATTAATTTATTAGGGCTCGATATCCCATCTCATCATTGTTGGACTCATTATGTAGCCCCCATATCCCATCTCACAATTTGTTGATTTATTATAATATCCCGTGTTAATTTATTAGGACTCGATATCCCATTCGATATCCCATATTAGGGCTCGATATCCCATCTCATATCCTGTGTTAATTTATTAGGGCTTGATATCCCATCTCATCATTGTTGGACTCATTATGTAGCCCCTATATCCCATCATCAATCTGCCCCCCTATCCCATCATCAAATATTATATCATCATGATATTATGTAGCCCCCCATATCCCATCTGCCCCCTATCCCATCATCAGATATTATATCATCATGATATGAACCTATCAACAACGTCATTATATCATCATGATATGAACCTATCAACAACATCATTATATCATCATGATATGAACATATCAACAACGTCATTAGGGCATTTGTTAGACTTATTATAATCCCATCCCCTTGCTGATTTATTATATCAGCATCATTGGGGGCATTGTATCCCATCCAATAACATCATCATGATATGAACCTATCAACAACGTCATTATATGATCATGATATGAACCTATCAACAATTTGTTAGACTTATTATAATCCCATCCCTTTGCTGATTTATTATATCAGCATCATTGGGGGTATTGTATCCCATCCAATAACATTTGGGCATTTGTTAGACTTATTATATGTCTAGCCCCCCATATCCCATCTGCCCCCTATCCCATCATTAGATATTATATCATCATGATATGAACCTATCAACAACGTCATTAGGGCATTTGTTAGACTTATTATAATCCCATCCCCTTGCTGGTTTATTACATCAACGTCATTGGGGGCATTGTATCCCATATGAACCTATCAACAACGTCATTATATGATCATGATATGAACCTATCAACAATTTGTTAGACTTATTATAATCTCGTCCCCTTGTTGATTTGTTAGACTTATTATAATCCTATCAACAATTTATTAGACTTATTATAATCCCATCCCCTTGCTGATATTTGTTAGACTTATTATAATTTATTATAATCCTATCGGGATATGAACCTATCAACAATTTGTTAGACTTATTATAATCCCATCCCCTTGCTGATTTGTTAGACTTATTATAATCCTATCGGGATATGAACCTATCAATAATTTGTTAGACTTATTATAATCCCATCCCCTTGTTAATTTGTTAGACTTATTATAATCCTATCAACAATTTATTAGACTTATTATAATCCCATCCCCTTGGTGATATTTGTTAGACTTATTATAATCCTATCAACAATTTATTAGACTTATTATAATCCCATCCCCTTGGTGATATTTGTTAGACTTATTATAATCCTATCAACAACAATTTGTCATGGGGACATTGTATCCATCCAATTTGTCATGGGGACATTGTATCCATCCAAGCTGATTTGTTAGACTTATTATAATCCTATCAACAATATCCATCCAATAACATTTATAATCCTATCAACAATTTGTCATGGGGACATTGTAGATATTTGTTAGACTTATTATAATCCTATCAACAATTTGTCATGGGGACATTGTAGATATTTGTTAGACTTATTATAATCCTATCAACAATTTGTCATGGGACATTGTATCCATCCAATAACATTTAGGCATGCATATTTGTTAAACTTATTATATCCCACCCCCTTGCTGGTTTATCATATCAGCATCATTGGGGGCATTGGATCCCATCCAATAACATTTGCCTTTTACCAAAGCCTGCCCCGAGCACCCATGCATTGGATCCCATCCAATAACATTTTCCTTTCACCAAAGCCTGCCCCGAGCACCCATACAAAGCACCAAGGGAGGGCCAACAATACGCTCCACACGTCAAAACAAAGTATACAAGTGTGTATTTAACTTATGTATATAAAACCTTAATGGAACCTTTTGTTTTCCAAATGTGGGATATATCCCCATAAGTGTATGTTAAAAAGAAGCCCCAACAAAGAATTGAGTAGAAGGGTGGACGCAGGTTCCAAAGTCTGCCTGCACCAAGTGTCGCACGTCTTTGAGTTACAACGATAGTTGGTCACAATTTATATATAAAAAAAATGGTTCCAAATTCATTTACGTGGCCCATTTGATGATATATCATGATGACGTTCTAAAGGTTCATCTGAGGAAATGTATCGGCATTAAGTATTCATCGCAAGGATGTCGTGAAGTCTTTAACAAAATCAAGGACCATGACTATTATTCCAGAAACCATTGCATGTGGAGCAGAATCACCTTCAGCTTTTACTATGCTTTTCACTCTGATGCCAGATAGCCCTGCAGTGGACGATAGATCTAGTTATCGCCAAATGAATTATTGTTCGCTGCACCAAGTCAGAGAAATTAATATTCAAATTCTTTAAATTTTATGATTGAGTTAATATTAAAATTAAAATTCTTTAAAATTTTATGATTGAGTTATAAGAGCTTATTTAAAAAAAATGTATTGTAATTTAAAAAGGAGGAAGATGAAAACAATTTCATAACTGTTGCAATAAGCTGTTAGGTTAGGGCAGAAATAAAACACTAAGACAGCTTTTGAAAACGGCGTTTAGGGGAGGTTTGGAGGTTCCGGGGTTCTAAGTTTGAAACTCATGAGGATATGTAATAAATATAATTCTTTAAAACGGAAGGATAATGACCAGTTTTGGGGTAGTTGTAGATTTGTTTTTTCTATTGTGTGTTCATTATTTCATTATTGTTTTCTTATTACATGAGTGTAATGTAGCAATGGATCTCTTTAAGTTATGATTGTGAATTTATCTTGAATGGTACTCACACTTCATATTTAAAGAGTCTTAGTTGGCGCTCCACCTTGCTAGAAATTCCTACATATCTTTGGTCTTTCCATCATTTTTTCTGCAGGGTTAACACTCATATTCTTATTACCTAAATTATTAAACTTTGCTCATCTTCATCCTTCTTCCAGGCCCCTTTTTAATGAAAGCTCTACGATCCTCCTTTATCTTGGCTAGTCTGGTTTTAAAAGTAGGTTTTAAAATTAGACCATTCATTGCCACCCTTATGGTCCCACTCTCTACCCACATATTTCAAAGTTTTTTACCAATATTTTAGATGTCATGGGCACTAGTTTCTTTGCAATTAGGAACCATCTCTAGGGATACAACATCAAATTGGTGTCATTGTCGAGGATGGATTTCAATATTTTTCCATGGGTATATTTCTGAATATTTCTTTGATTGGTGAGCAAAGAAAGTGTGGGCTAAGACCACTCACTAGAGGGAGTTAAAAAATCAGTAAATCTTGGCTCCAAGAAAACCTCATACTCCTCTAGATACCTCCCATAAACTCTGGAGTTAAAAAATCAGTATCATGGCTCTAAAAAAACCTCATACTCCTCTAGATACCTCCCATAAAAAAAAAATCCAGTTGTATCTGATCCAGAGAAACTTATTTCAAAGAAAACCCGGAGAGGAAAACCCCCTAAAAACACCAACCCTAATATATTTACTCCTGGGTTTTCAAGTCTCAGTGCTCAAAAGGCTGAACTAAATACCCCTTAAATTTCTCCAAAGAATTTATACTTTTCAGAAGGAGAGTTTCCTCATAAGTTTCCTTTTTCTAAAGCCGAAATTAGAAGAGAAACATTTTGAATTAGTTTCTTTCTCCTTTCGAATATTCCCAGAAGTTGAAGAGATTTAAATATTGTTATACCAATCACATCTCATGTTCTCATAGTCATCTCACAACCAATTTTAACAACTACAACCCCTCCCATTTTATCCGTATCATATACAATAAATCTTCCTCCGCCTTCACCTCTAAATATGGAAATACATGGGTTCATGCTTAACATATATGCCATTCTAAATTTGCCACAACCAATGAATGCTATGACATATTATCATTTAAAACTCTTACCTTGATTCACTGGAGAAGATTAAATAATAGTTGAAAACCATGTGGCTATGTTCTATGCCCTTGTTGAAAACCTTAATGTTGAACATATTGATATGGTGATGAGGTTGTTTGTACAATCACTTGATGGGGAAGAAAGAAAATGGTTTAAACCCTTACCTGGAAATTCAATTAGTACATGGGAGGAATTAGAAAATGATTTCATGCATAAATGGGGAGATAAAAAAGATCATGGGTACTTTTTAATAGAGTTTAATGTAGCAAATAAAAAGGTAATGAAGATGTTGTTGAATTTATAAAAAGATTTAACAAACTTTGCAACAATTTACCAGCAGAAATCAAGCCTCCACCAATGACTAAAAAATTAGTCTTTTCAAGGGCCTTTGATTTTGATTTTGGCTTCACTCCAATGGAAATAAAATCAACTACCCTTGATCAAATTCAGCCTAATGCTTTAGAGGGGGAAGGAAATCTAGCAATAACAGGAAAATTAAAAACAAAGGCTAAACATATTGACATAAGAAAGGAAAAGAAGTTGGTCCTTTAGAGCAATAGAAGGATATGTAGGAGCATAAATTGGATGAGATGACTAAGGTCATCATAAATATTTTAAATAAGTAGGTGAAATTAGAATTGGAAAATAAAAATCCTTCAATACAAATCCAACAAGGTTTGAATATGAATTTCAATCCCCAGTTTAAGAGGCCTCCTTTGCAGATTCTATGGAGCGAAATAAAGGACCAACAAGATTCGGTTCAACCACCCTTGTACATAGAAGATGAACCAGAGGAGATGTTGGAAGAAGCACTAAAGTTTCAGGAAAATCAGTACTCTACATTGTCAAAAGAAGAAGTAGAGCCTCTGGAAGAAGGTTTGGATATGGATACCCCTTTAGATGAAGAAGAGATTGATGCTTACTATAAGAAGTTTGCAGACATGATGCAAGTTGAATTGCATAAGATATATTATTTGAGATCTAGGAAAAGGTCCAGAAATCAAGACCCAAATGATGATCAGGTCCTACAGAATACACAAAGAAGTAATGATAAGGGAAAGGAGTCCATTAAAACCATTCTAGTGACTAGAGGAAAATCATCACAGTCCCAACAAGCCAAGCCAAATCAAACAAGTAAAGCAAGGCATCCTATGAAATCAAAACAAGAAACTCGGGAGAATACGAAGATAGATGAGCAAATAAAGGTCGAGAAAGGCACACGTACTTTCAACATTGAAAAGGAATTAAAAAAATGAAGATCTTTGTTCCACTGGAAAAGTTAGTAAAATAACTTGCCTACAAAAAATAGATTTCTAATTTCATGAATTTAACGCAAGTAACTGCCACTCAAGGCAATGTGAATTTGCAGGAAGAAAGACCAGTTTTGATGTTTGGGCTATACGTAGAGGAGAAGGACCCTATTACTCCTCCTTTCTACGTCAAGTTATTAATTCATGATTTCATGTTACATAATTGTATGTTGGAAACAAGGGGCTTCTCACAATCTCATGCCTATAATCATCATGGAGTAGCTTGGCTTACAAATCACTAAACCATATAAGTATTTGTGCTCTTTTGATTAAAAAAGGGTAAAATTTCTTGGTGTATTAAATATTTGGTGGTCACTTTGGCATAGATTCATGTCAAAATTATAGTGATGGACATTGTGGTTATTAATATCCCAACATGGTTTGGTGTGCTTCTTTCAAGATCTTAGGGGATGAAACCCTGAGGATCCATCAAACTGGGCCTTACATATGCAATAATCCCAGTATTTGGTGGAGAAGAATGAAGGTTGTAAAAAGAACCAAGCTTTACTAAAACCATTACCAAAGACGGTAACCCAAATAACTCCCCAATGTATGGTCAGGAAAAGGATTTTTCTTATTATTTGTTAGAGGTAGACGATGAAATAAGTGAAGATACCGAGGTTGAGATTCTAGCAGTTCTATAGAAACCAAAAGCAATGCATAACCCCTTTTGGAAATTATACTTTGATGGAGCATACTCTAGGAAAGGTAATGGTGTAGGAGTTTTATTGGTGTCTCTTAAGGATGAGATAATTCCTCTTTCTTACAAATTGGAGTTTGACACGACAAACAATATCACGAAGTATGAAGTATTAGTTTTGGGATTACGAATTGCAAAGAACTTGAAAATAGAATGTCTGACAATGTTTGGGGATTCTCAGTTGGTTGTTAAACAAATAAAGGGCCAATGTCAGACCAAACATCCAAGGTTAAGGTCTTATACAAATGAGTTTTGGGATTTGATTGATAATTTCTTCTCATCCTTCAACATACAATTCTTATCTAGAGAAAAGAACAGACTGGAAGACTCTTTGAAAATGGAAGCTATTACATTTATACCTCCACAAAATCCTCTCTTGAGATATGAATTTTAATTCAAGTATAGACCTTCAATACTTGATAATGTGAGGTTTTGGAAATTTTTCAAGTATCAGGAGAAAATCAAGCATTTTATGGCGTTAATTGGATAATTCTCTGCTTCAAAAATTGATCAACCAGAGGAAGGTGAAAATCAATAGGAGGAAGCTGAACAAGACGTGCCTTGGAAAGATTCTATGGTAGATCAGAAAATTGTGCGGCTGAACAATAATGTGATTCCAAGAGGACTTGTAAAATTAGAAAGGTTGTTTGATGCTAATAATGTCCGAATCAAGATAAGAAAACAAACTCAAGAGGAAGATGTTGAATATTATAACATTGGTGCAAAGCAACAACCCAAAGTGATAAAGATGGCTAAGGGGAATCCCAATACTATAAACAAAGGTATGTAGATTTATTTAAAAAGTATTATGATATTTTTTCTTGGTCATATGAAGAGTTGAAATCTTATAATATTAATATCATTTAGCATAAAATTCCACTGAAACCAGAAGTGAATCCTTATAAACGGAAACTTAGACACATAAATCCTCTATTACTCCCTCTGATAAAAAACAAGTTAAGAAAGTGTTGCAAGAAAATATTATTGTCCCTTTAAGATACTCGGACAAGGTTGCAAATCTTGTCCCAGTGAGGAAAAAGAACAGTGAGATAAGTTTGTGTGTATATTTTAGGAACCTAAACAAAGCATCCCTAAAAGATGAATATCCCTTACCTAAGATGCATTATATCTTGCAAAAAGTTGTAGGGTCCTCAAGATTGTCAATGATAGATGGGTTTTCTAGTTATTACGAGATTGCAATCCATCTAGATGACGAGAAGAAGACCGCTTTTACAACACCTTGGGGTACATTCATGTATGTTAAGATGCCATTTTGACTCATGAATGCATGTTCCACATTTCAAAAGGCAATGGACATAGTCTTTGTTGGAGAAAAAGACAAGTTTGTAGTGATTTACCTTGATTATATAACTATTTTTTCAAACTTTGATGATGAACATTTGGATCATTTGCAGTAAACATTTGAAAAGTGCAGGCAGATTGTACTATCTTTAAATCTAAAGAAATCACAATTTTCTCTTGGGGAAGGCAATATGTTAGGACATATAGTTTCAAAGGAAGGAGTAAAAATTGACCCTAAGAGAGTGGAAGTTATCAATAATATATCTTTACTAAGGAATAAAAATGAGATTCATATTTTTCTTGAAAGAATTAATTTCTTGAGAAGGTTTATTCATAACTATGCAAAGATTGTGAAGGAGATTATTAATCTGCTAAGAAAAGGTAAAGAGGTCAAGTGGACTCTCAAATCTAGAGATTATTTTTCAAGAATCAAAAGGGATTTTGGGCAAGCTCCCATGCTAGTCAATCTAAATTATGAGAATCCTTTCTTGATATTTTATTTTGCATCACCCACCACCATTGCATTTGTGTTGTTATAGAAAATAATGATGAAAAAGCGTAACCTGTTTCTTTTTTTTTCAGTCAAGTTCTGAGGGACATTGAACTGAAGTATAATATTTTGGAGAAACAAGCATATTCTCTTGCCAAAGAACTGAAGGCTTTCAGAACGTATGTATTACAATCAAGAATTACAACTTATGTTCCCACTGTAGCAGTCAAGGATGCTTTGACGTAGGGAGACAATGAAGGTAAAAGAGGGAAATCGATTGCAAAGATACCAGAGTATGACATGGACATGAAGCCAACAAAATAATTAAATGATAAGGATTAGCCAGGATTTTATCAAAGGAAAATTTTCAAGCATTGGGTATTAACTTGTTGGGTGATAATTATAAGAAAAATGTAGAAGTTGAGAAATGTAAGTCAAAAGAGGAGAATAACAAGATTGCATTTAAATACTTATTCTCAGAATGGTACAAACATGTTGTTCATTACTTGTTGTTTCTTGAATGTCCACCAAGTTTTGACAGAGCTAAGTATAAAGCCTTAAGATTTCAAGCTAAAAAATTTGTCATATCTAATGTTCAGTTATATTGGATGGGCCTTGTTGGGGTGTTGTTGTTGTTCTTGACAGAGGAGGAAATCCCTAAAATCATAAATGAATTTAATGGATGCACTTATCGGTGACGCCATAGTTCGAAAGTGACAACTCACAAAATTAAGAAAGATCATTTCTACTGGCCAAATATGTTCTCTAATGTATATAAATTTGTGAGATCTTGTAAGGAATGCCAAATATTTGCTGAAAAGAAAAAACTAGCACCTCTACCTTTAATTCCAGTATTTGTGGAGGAACCATTCAAGTAGTTGGGTTTGGATTTTATAGGTGAAATTCACCCACCATCTAACGGGCGGTGTGAAATTTTCACCAATGAAATTCTATTGCAGCAACTTGTATTATTTCTTCTAATTGTTAATTAAATTAGCAGTTTATTGCTACGACAACATCAAAATAAACACACTATAATTTTCACAAATATACTACAGAAAATAAAAGCACTAGAAACTGAGAAATACTGGCACACACACACAAAAATTTGACACCCTTATTTTTGGACAAAAGTCCCCAGAAAAAACCCAACCTAGGAAAACTGGTGCAACAACTGAGGGTTTCAATGAAATTATCTGAGTACAATCTGAATGTCGAAAAATGGCAATCCCATAGAGAAAATACTGGAAAAAGTTATCTAAGGGAAATTACCCTTACTCCGAGCAATATCGGCACTTGACTACCTCTGAAAAGTAATTTATCCACTCTGTTATGAATAGGCCCTGCATCACCTCTACGCGATCCCTCAAACGCTTCAGCTTGTAACTTCTACAAATCAAGTTGTCCTCCCTGCTGCTGATTGGGAAAATTGAACTCTCTAAGGAAATCAATCTCAAATGTGTGTTTTCTCCATATACCCATCGAATTATTCTTATACTCTTTTGTTGGACCTCCAACGACCAAGATAAAAACTTAATCCATGGATAACATCATATCAGAGCCGATTCATGTGAGTTTCTAGATGATTCACACCTTATCCAATTAATATTGATTAATTAACCACTTTTCCTAAGTTTAAACTTAGGCAATATTTAAAAATAGTTTGATAATCTAATTGAGCCACTTCTAGGTGGAATTTCCATAATGATTTATGGGTTATGGAGAACTCATGTGCTTTAGGCTCTCCACAAAGTTTTGATAATAGAACACCTCCGATGCTACAAAAAATAACACTCCCTCTTAACAAGAAACGTGTTCTAGTGTTGCACTGTTGCTACAACACTTTGTATCTGTATCACCCTCTATGATGCTATTGATGTTTGGTCACTGTCACTTCCTGCGACTGCTCACCAACTACTGCACAACTTTGATGTTGCATTTGTGTTGCTGTTGACACTGTTATACTATTGCCAACTTTGCATCTTCATTGCAACTCCCTCTCATCTGTTGTTATTGCAACTGCAAAATTTGTAACTGAGAAACATCCTAAATATTGAATCAATTTTGTTTATTGTGGCTGTCTCTTGATTTATGACTACTACTAGCTACTGCACTATCTACCGAAGAACCTACGTTGTTGTTGACTCTACACTATACCACTCTGCACTGTTGCCAACATTACACTGCAATCCTCAGCACCTGACTGCTACTAATCTGCAACAACCACTCGAGAATCTGACTCCGTCACTGGCACTGATCCATCTTTCTATTAAATATTATGGACCCCCATAGCAAGGTAATGATCCATGAGGAGGTCACCTCAATGATCCTTCCCATACTCTATAACTTTAGGACTATAGCTCCATATCATCCCACCTTGCTCCTAGAGGTATAGCTGCAAACATAGCAAAATATTTGGAAAACTTCTATGTCACTGTGGACGTTGCCGCTTGGTCCCGATTCTCCTTCTTTTCCTTCTTCCTGATAAGAAACTGAGTATTGTAGTGGTTGATCTCATGACACCTAAAGCACTTGAACATAGATAGGTCCTTTTTCATCTTATTCTTCCCCTGTCCTTGGTTGGGACCTTTAGATGCTAGGGCCACATTATCCTCTTCACCCTTCACACCCTTTTTGTTGCTTCTGTTGATGGTACTCTTCAATAGAGCACACCTCAACTCCTTTTGTTGTAAGTTATACCACATCATGTCCCATCTGAGAAATGTGTTTCTGCCAAGATACTTTGGACAAACACCTGCCACTCCTCTAAGACAGTTTTCAGTGCCAATCGTACAAGATTTTTCAATTGAGGTGCCTCCCCAACAGTTGCAAGTTGATTATAGTCCTCCTAAATTTTTGTGAGGAAGGAGTTTATGCCTTCTCCCTTCATCATCTCGATGCTCCTCAGCTTCTCTTGCAGGAACATCTTCTATTGCTTGCAAGTGTTCTGATACAATTGGATGAGAGCATCCCACATTTCCTTGGTCATTTCTTTTTCTTCCACATTTGAGACTACATGATCCTAGACTCCATCCAGGATCAATCTCTACGCCTTCACCATCTCTTTCTTGTACTCCTTGCATTGATCGACATCTTAGAGTACTACCACCACATTGTTCACATAGGATTTCAGGCCATGTTCATTCGATAAGAAGGTCATTCTTTCCTTCCAGATGAAAAACTTGGAGGCTCCCTCCAACATATCCTGACCTCTAAGCCTGGTTTTGGCCATCTCTAAATCTGGTCGAAAATCTCCCCCTTTCCCTCTGCTCCGCTATTGATTCTTCTACTCGCACTCCCTTCTGGAGTGAGAAAATCTGCTCACAACTACTGCCAATCTACAACTAGAAAAATTGGATCTCTAAAACTTAGATAAATTTCCCTATGCACGTGTTCTTTTTCTCTTCCACCTGATGTTGATTCTGCTACTGCAAATCCCTTCTATGTCCAAGCAAGGAATCTTCTCAAGGAAAATATGATCTGCTTCACCGAAACCACTTTCTATATTTTCTACTTCCTGCTGGAACTGCTCCTAGGCTCTATGAAATTTTCATGCCACCTGCACTGGAAATTTGGAACCCTCTACCCAACAATTTGAACTACTAAGCCAACTTCTACGCACATCTAGAAATTGCGTTGCCAGACTCCCTCTGAATCTAAATGATTTCTACCTTACGTTTCTCAGTTTCCTGCCTAATAAATCTCACTATGATACCATGTGAAAATTTCACCACTGAAATTATATTGCAAAAACTGGTATTATTTCTTCTAACTATGAATTAAATTAGCAGTTATTGCTATAGAAACATCAAAATAAACACACTAAAATCTTCAAAAAGTTACTATGAAAAATAAAATCACTTGAAACTGAGAAATATTACACACAAAAATTGGAAACACTTATTTTTGGACGAAAGTCCTCGGAAAAACCTAACTTGGGGAAATTGGTGTCGTAGCTGAGGGTTTTTAATATTATGCAGTACTAAAATTATCTTAGTACAATCTAGATGCTGAAAACTAGCAATCCTGCAGAGAAAATACTAGAAAATATTATTTGATGGAAATTACCCTCACTCTAAGCAATCTTGGCACTTGAATGCCTCTCAAAAGAAAGTTGTCCACTCTGCTTTGTGCAGGCCCTGTGTCACCTTTGTGCAGTACCTCAAATACTTCAGCTCGAAACTTCTATAAATCAAGTTGTCTTACCTACTGCTGACCGGGAAATTGTCTCTCTAACACTCTAGAAATACTTTCCAACCTCGGGAAATGAAAACCAGCTTCACCTTAGCAAAATCAAACTGCCCTTTGAGGCTTTTGTGTAGCCTCCTTGAGAAAATCTTGGCCTCTCTACAACGTACTCACTGGATCTACAAATATTCCTCCAGCTTCATTGTCCTTGTCGCTCTTTGTATTTTCTTCCTTCTCTTGCTCGAACTCTTCCAACAATTGCTACTACTCTTTGGAAAATCGAACTCTCTAAGGAAATCAATCTCAAATGTGTGTGTTCTCCATCTACCCATCGAATTATTCTTACAATCTTCTATTTGACCTCCAATGACCAATATTAAAACTTAATAAAGGGATAATATCATATGAGAGTCTATCTGTGTGAGTTTCTAGATGATTCAGACCTTATCTCAATTATTACAGACCAATTAACCACTTTTCCTAAGTTTAGACTTAGGAAATATTTAAAATTAGGCTAATAATCTAACTAAGACACTTCTAGGTGGAATTTCCAAAACAATTTTTGGGTTATGGAGAACTCTTGTTCTTTAGTCTCTCCACAAAGTTTCGAGATTAGAACACCTCCGATGCTACAAAAACTAATAGGCAACAAAAGTGGATTTTGGTTGTCACATACTATTTTTCAAAATGGGTGGAAGCCATCCCAACTTGGACAACAATTGATTA
>Ga0115851_100982_pt1 | contig 14386 bp, 20 predicted proteins | sample InSIn2gowninarea_FD_83865 | JGI IMG/M metagenome (GOLD analysis project Ga0115851, IMG submission 83865)
TAAATATGGTTTAAAAGTGAAGTGAAAGGTTGGTAAAAAAATGGTATTTGGAAGTTACAGCAAGTTTTGGGTAGTGGCCGGAATTATGGGCTAGAAAAGTGCCTTAAATTTCACAGACATTGGCACAGGTCTGTGGGGAAAATTCCCTGAACATAGGCATGCAGACCTATGAGAGAATCCAGAGGTCCTTTGACACTGGAATGCCCATATTATGAGAGTGTACAAAGGTCAAGAGATTTAAAAGGTTAGTGGGACCTAGGGGTAGGATGCCTGAGTGGCTTAGATGTCTCCTCGGGGTGTTCTTGTTGATGTAGAAGGTATGGTTGATGTTTTTCTATCGATTCCGTTTCCTTAAGGTCATAAATGAGGTTGAATCATATCATAGTAGCCTCTCATCACATGTTTACCTGGGTTGGCTGGTTACTTGGGTAGATATGGGTTACTTGGGTAGATATGAGTTACTTGGGTAGATATGGGAGAAGGGTGGTTACACTTCCATAATTTTTCACAAGACCTATCAACAACCAAAATTATCAAGTATTCCTAATGAAAATTGTAAAGCATATAAACCTATAGAAAGCATTAATATGAGTTACATGACTTAGTCGTTGTAGGTAAGAAAACACTAAGCTCCCTTACATGAGGTCTCTTCATAATGTTTCACATGACCTATAAACAATCAATATTATAACTCAACATATAAATCTAACTAATATTCACAATTAAATAAATTTTTTCCTTGATCCATTTGGAGTGAGCTCAATTCTCCTAAGATAAAAGTGACAAACTATTCCACAAATTCATACACTACATTAAAGCAATTTACATCTAAAACTATAGAATGGAAATTTATGTAAAAGGAAGCTTTAATCTATTCCATCATAAGTTGGATACATGCTCCAAGAGTCCTCTCCTTGGAATGGAGGAGGCACTCCTATTTATACATAAACTTGACATAACTAACAAAGATTTGAGATCCACAAATCTCTCCTAGCTCCACAAATGTCTCATGTGGTTACAACCATGTGCTAACACTTAGCAAGTAACATCTCTACAAATCCTCTCACAAATTTATAATATCATTGATAAGAAATTTTATCAAAACTTCCATGATTCTTCTCCATGAAGTATGCTTGAAGGAATCTCCCAAATATTCATGAAATTTTCAATGGGTTGAAGAAGAAATTCGAATTTGAGGCTTGGTGGTCAAATATGACTTTGTTGGAGTCTTCAGATACACCTACAAAAATCATGAAACTCATCCCACTTTCATATAGAAATGAACAAATGTTATTTTTCAATATTTAATCATATCACTCAAAATCACTAAAACAAATGCATTGGAAAATAATAATTCTAAACCCGATGTAATCATGAAACTAGTTTAATGTAAGGTATGGGAAAGATAAATATGGTTTAAAAGTGAAGTGAAAGGTTGGTAAAAAAATGGTATTTGGGCAACCCAATAGTGGTCCTATTGGTTGGCATTGGTGTATTGACAGTGAGATGGTAGTGTTGGAATTGATGTCAACCCTAGAGATCAAGCACTTATTCCAATCTCATGATAATGTATATTGATGGACCATGGTGTGTGTAAGTATGTGTTGGAATTGAGGGAACTTGATGGTAACATGATGACCTTGGAGGAGTTGGCATGTGTTGGAATGTGTATTTATGGACATGTCATGATGGTTTGTTGATCTTGATAGAGGTAGAGGATGCTGCTATAGGTGATGATCATATCTATATATGATAGAGATGGTTCATGGCACACTGGCTGAGTTGTCAACTAGGTCTTCATCTAGGTCTTCATGCTTATGCTTCATGAAGATGACTTGTTATAGTGTTAAGGCTTCATGATGATGATGTTGATGTTTCAGAGGTGCTACAAATGTTTGCAGGTCTGTTTAGATGTGTTATAGTTTGTTCAGAGGTATAATGTGTTGAAAACTAACTAGGTTCAGTCTTCATAATGACATGTGTAATTGTGATTTTATGTAATTCATGAAAAGAAAGAAAAATAAATTATTGTAATGCTTGTCTCGTGGGTTTCATGAGAAATGAATTTTATTTTAGTAATGTCTTCCATTGTGAGTCCTTAGGAATGGTGATAAAGTCAAATTGAGTCTATGTCATGTATGAAGGACCCTTCTTGGGAATATTACACTTATGTATAAGCCAATAAAAATGTAAAGTGTCTCTCCATGACAAGCACAAGTCATCCATATTCAATTAAGATTCAAATGAAATTAATTATATTGTCCTAATATTCATGTCAGCTTACCTTCTTCAGGTTGACTTATTTCAATGGAAAATCACTGTAAATAGAGCCATCCAAATTTCAATTAGTGACAGATTTTCAAACAAGAGTTTAAGGGGTCTGCAATTGGAACAAGATTACAGTATCAAGATAAGAATGAAGTAAGGGTGCAGTGTGAGGTACAAAAAAATAAAGAGATGACAAAGGGTAGCCAAGAAAGTTCATAATCTGAAGCATAAGGCAACAATACAGTGTGAGATAAGGAAACAATGTAGTGTGAGGTGAAGCAATAGTACAATGCAAGATAAGGTAGCAGTATAGTAAGTAGTGCAGGGGTAGAAAAGTAGTGCAAAGGTAAGAAGGTAAGGGCAGCAGGAAGGAAAACAATACATTCCTATAAGGTTCTCAAGGAAGTCGAAGTAAGGAACAAATTTGAAGTAGTGAAGAGGAAACTGAATTCTAAAAGGTAGCCAATAAAGAGGAAGAAAAGCAAGAAGAATATTATCCATGAGGTTTTGTGTCTTGGTATTGGAAGAGAAAATAGGTCAAGGGTCTTGGTATTATTATTCGTTAGTTGGAATCTCTATAAGAAGAATTTGGGCGGGTTTCCTCTCAAAGAGTGAGACGTTTTAGCCTTGGTTGACAACCTATATTTATATGTCTCTTATCTCTTTATGGCTTATGCATTGGTAGCTGTTTGATGAAGTAGAATGCTAATAACCTAAGTAAAAGAATATCTTAATATAAATAAGTAAAAGAACTCCCAAGAAGTTACTAACAGAAGAGAAATCACCTAATATCATTGCCCTAGATTTCTCAACATGGTATCATAGCTAAGGTGACTAAGTCAAGGAAGGGCATCTTATCAAGAGACACACAAGGATCAAATTTCAAGGAAGGAATCAAAGCGGAGATCATATTGAAGTCAAAGGAAGCATCATAACCATAGATCAAAGAAGTCTACAAAGAAGTATTGGGATCATCATCAAGACAAGAAGGCTAAAATCCTACATCTACTGAAATTGAAGGGATATACAAATCAAGTTAAAGTGTTTTAAAGACTATTCATCCAAAGTAAGCTAGATTAAAAGGCAGTGTCATCAAGACTCTCTCTTGGTGAAACAAGTTCCTTACTATTAAAGATATCACCAAGAAGACATCATTGATATTCATCAAAAAGACTTCACCATCAAAAGGGATCTCCCTCTCTATGAGATCAAGGACCATTATTGAAGAAAATTATCTTCAACAAAGAGAAGTTTTCTATTCTCTATATCATCATCAACATCAAGGAAGCAACAAGGAGAAAGGATAATTCTATCAAGTAAGTATATGAACTTATCTGAATATGTCAAAATGTATTTTTGCAAGGAGAGCAACAAATTTTTTAGGGCTTCAAACTATCTTACATGGAAGAAAAGGACATATCTAAATCTAATTGAAAATGAGGTCATGAATAATGTCAAAGGATCTATCACAAAACCAAGAGAGGAATATGATCAAGCTCTTTCCAAATATATGAAAGGGGAAGTTAGGGCTAAAAGGATTCTCATAGAATTCATCAAGGATCCCCTCATCTATATGTATCTAAACTTGCAACTTCAAAATAAATATATAACAAACTAGTAGAGTTGTATTCCATAAGCATGCTGGAGAAGTCATATCATTAAGGAAAGAAATATTCAAGATGAAGATGTCTAAGGAAGATGGAATAGCCTCATACTTTATGAGGATATCTAAGATCGGAGATCAACTACAAAAACTAGGATAAGTCATGTCTGATAGTGAAATGACAACAATGGTATTAAATGCACTACTAGAGGAGTGGGGTAACTTTAATTCAAGTATTTATGAGAAGAATGAAGCTACTCCATTCTAGGATATATGGTCACTATGAAAGATTGAAGAATCTAGACTAAAGGCCAAATTTGATGTGGGAACAGGTGAGAAAAATCAAGCTTATGCTGTAATGACAAAAAGAAAGGGACAATTTGGAAATTTTGATCCTCAGAAAAAGAAAAAGAACATCGCCAAAATCCAACGCTATGGGTGTCATGAATATGGACACTACAAAAATCCTAAGCTCAAGAAGGACAATAAAAAAAGAATAAGAGAAAGCCACATCACTGAGGAAGTGGAGGAAGCTGAAAATATGAAATCCAAGAAGGAGGAAGTAATATATCTCCACTATTGAGATAGTCTTCCTCACTTAAGTTCTTTTCAAGTTCCTAAATCTTCTGTTGTAAGATATGGCTATTGTGATTCACTAAATGGGATGCATCAAGGCATCATAGAAGTAAGATCTTGGGACATTAGCATAAAAGAAGCATGAAAGATGGTTAGAATCTATGTAAGTCAAGAATATAGCTCTTGGGAATATCAATTGGGAACATACGTGTCAAGGTCATCTATGTTAGAAAATTATATATATTACGGAGCAATGGAACACATAAAATATTGCAGAAATATAAACACAGAAAACACATAAAACAAGAGAGACACAGATATACGTGGTTCACCTATTTTGGGCTACGTCCACCTTGAACAGCCAGTCCTTCCTTTCTATTATCCAGCAAAATGAAGAGACACAACCTACAATAGATCCGCTGTAATATCCTTTGTTTTCTCTCATAGTCTCACCTCTCTGCTTCTCGCTCGGAGAATACACATACATTACACAGACTCAATACAATTCCCTCATACAAAGAGAGTGGTTGCCTTCTAGGGCAAAAACCCTAAACTAAACATAAGTTCTACTGTTAGATCATCCGCCTAATGAATGGCCCAGATTGACTAGAAATTACTATACTTTTACAAGGAAATTTTACATCTGTTTTTAGCTTCGGGGGTGCTGCCCCTGAAACCCCCCGCTAGGGGGGGGGCTCCCTAAAGGTTGCAGCTACCCTCCTCGGACCCCCCCTACAGCGAATAATTTACAGGCAGCGTTGCTGCCCCATTTCAAACTGGGGTCCAATGTGGCGATACCTTTGAATACAGAAGATAATCAGGCTCCACACCCAACAATCTCCCACTTGGAGACTGATTGTAGTAACTCCACCGCTGCTTCATTTGCTGGACAATGACTCCTATTTGGACCTGGCTATTTCTCATCTTCATTGTCATCCTTGAAGATCAATTGAAACTAAGCATATTCTCAGTTTCTCCCTAGTTACAACTTTTGTTAGCATATCTGAAGGATTCTGGCTAGTGTGTATCTTTTCTAGTTTTAACTCTCCATCTTTCAACACTAAGCGTATGAAATGGTACTTGAGTTGTATGTATTTAGTCTTGGAATGAAATTCTGAGTTCTTTGCAAGATGAATGGCACTTTGGCTATCACTGTATAACGTGCCCATATCATGCTCCTTACCCAATTCACCCATAAACTTTTGTAACCAAATCTTTTCTTTACTAGCCTCTGTAGCAGTAACATACTCTTCTTCTATTGTTGAAAGTGCAACAACACTTTGGATTTTTGAAACCAAACTGACAGTTGTTCCACCAACAACAAATACATATCCTGTAGTGCTCCTCCTATTATCTCTGTCACCTGCCATATCTGCATCAACATATCACTGTAGAGAAATGTTTGAACCACCAAAGCATAATGCTTGATTTGTGGTACCTTTCAAATATCTGAGAATCCATTTCACTACCATCCAATGTTCCTTTCCTGGATTGTTCATATACCTACTTACAACTCCCACTGCATGTGCAATATCAGGCCTTGTGCATACAATTGCATACATTAAGCGTCCAACTGCTGATGCATATGAAACTTTAGACATATAATCCAGTCTTCTTGGGTCTTTGGGCACATTTCCTTACTAAGTTTGAAATGGCTAGCAAAAGGTGTACTAACTAGTTTTGCATTGTGCATATTAAATCTTTTCAACACCTTTTGTATGTACTCATTCTGAGACAATGTTAATTTACGGTTTTTCCTGTCTCTAGTTATTCTCATAACAAGGATTTTTTTTGTAACTCCCAAATCCTTCATTGCAAATGAATTTGCCAATTTTCTTTTGAGCACATTTATTTCCTGCATGTTAGACCCTGCAACAAGCATGTCATCTACATACAATAACAATATAATATAGCTGCCATCATTTTGCTTTTTCAAATAAACACAATGATTAGAGTGACATCTAGTATAACCTTGTTCAGACATGAACTTGTCAAATTTTAGATACCACTGCCTTGGAGCCTGTTTTAAGCCATAAAAGCTCTTTTTCAACCTGCACACTAGTTTCTCCTTCCCTTTCACTTCATATCCTTGTGGCTACTGCATATATATCTCTTCCTCCAAATCCCCATGGAGAAAGGCTATCTTTACATCTAATTGCTCAAGATGCAAATTTTCAACTGCTACTAGACTTAAAATAGTTTTGGTTGAAGTCATTTTAACAACAGGAGAAAATATTTCATCAAAATCAATACCTTTCTTTTGTGCAAACCCCTTCACCACAAGTCTAGCTTTGTACCTCTGTTTTCCTCCATCTTCTTCCTTCAGCTTGTAAACCCATTTATTCTTCAATTCAATTTTTCCTGTAGGAAACCTGACTAAGTCCCAAGTCTGGTTATGCATGAAGCAGTCCATCTCTTCTTCCATGGCTACCTCCCACTTCTTCTTGCTTTCAACCTGCATTGCTTCTTCATAACATTCAGGTTCACCACAGTCAGTCAACAATAAATAATATAATGAAGGAGAGTATCGTTCAGGGGGTTTACTTATCCTGGTAGATCTTATAACACCACTTTCAGGTGTTTGGGGTGTCCGTTGCTGTTGTGGTGGTTGTTGTTCTTGTGGTTGTTGATTATTATTATTTTCAGGCACCTTTACTTTTTCATTGATTTCATCAAGAACTGTGTATTCCTTGTTTTCATTTTCCTACAACTGATTCTTATACAAGACCTTTTCATTGAATATTACATCTCTGCTCCTAATGATCTTGTGATTTTCGTAATCATATAAACGATAACCAAAATCATTAACACCATATCTAATAAAGGTACATTTCTTTGACTTTGCCTCAAGCTTTGTTCTATTTTCTTTATCAATATGGAAACAGGCCTCACAACCAAAAGGCTTTAAAAAAGGAGTAGTTTACCTTTTTACCTATCCATGCTTCCTCTGGAACACCACAATCCAAGGAACTTGAAGGCCCTCCATTTATTAGATAAACAACAATATCTACAACATCTGCCCAAAATTGTAAAGGCAATCCTGCATGCAATCTCATGCACCTTGCACGCTCCATGATTTTTATGTTCATCCTTTTTGACACACCATTTTCTTGTGGTGTTCTTGGAACTGTCTTCTCTATGTGAATTCCATGCTCTGAATAGTACCTATCAAACTCTTTGCTGCAATATTCACCTCCATTATCTGATCTGAGACACTTTAATTTCTTTTCTGTCTCAATCTCAACCAAAGCTTTCCATTTCTTGAAAGTATCAAATACATTAGAATTATTCTTAATACAATAAATCTAAGTTTTTCTAGTTGCATCATCAATAAAAGTAACATAACCAACGAGAGCCACCGAGAGATGATACCTGAGCAGGTTCTCATACATCTATATGCACAAACTTGAATTTTTCGCTCTTCTTTTCTTTCCCAACTTTAAGAAATCTGACTTTCTTCTGTTTTCCATAAATGCAATTCTCACAGAAGTCCAAATCAACATTCTTCAAACCTGGCAACAAATTCGTTGAGTGAAGAATCTTCATCCCCTTTTCACTCATGTGTCCGAGCCTATGATGCCATTATGCTGCATCTCCTCCTTTGGAAGTTAAAGCATTAACATAGTTAGAAATACCATTGCATAAATACAATGTACCAACCTTTTCTTCTTTTTCTATTACCAAGGCTCCTTTGGTAACCTTCCAAGATTTATCTATGAAAGTTGTCACACAACCTTCACCGCCTAATTGCCCTGTTGAAATCAGATTTTTCTTTAGATCTAGAACATGCCTTATCTCCTTTAGTAGCCATTGGTTTCCATTCTGCTGTTTTACAAGAACCTTACCCATTCCAACAATTTTATAGGGTTTATCATCACCCAAATGAACTTGTCCAAAATTTCCTTAAACATAGTCATGAAAGTATTTCTTATCAGGTTTGGCATGGAATGAGGCCCCTAAATCTACCACCCAGTAATCAGTAATGTTTTCGAAAGAAAGAATCAAAGCATCTTGTAACACCTCACCTGTCACATTTGCTTCATGATTGTTTTCTTGCTGTGCATCTCCTTCTTTTCCCTTCTGAGATTTACAGTCTTTCTTTAGGTGCCCTTTCTTTCCACATTTCCAGCACACTATCCCCGATCTAGACTTGGATCTGCCTTTCCTTGATTTACTGCGATATCCTGAGCTCTTTCTTCTTTCCATTTTTCTTCCCCTAGACTCTGCACTCAAATCATTACCCGATGTCTCATCGGAGCTTTTCCGTCACATTTCCTCACTAAGGATACTGACAACATCATCAAACTTTAAAGTACTAGATCCAGAAGCAAAGTTACTAATGGCCATTACTAAACCATTCCAACTTTTTGGTAATGAGCACAAGAATAACAAAGCTCTAACTTCATCATCAAATTTTACCCCTATAGAACATAAATGACTTGTAACAATATTAAAATCATTTAAATGGTCTGCAACAGATCCACCTTCCAACATCTTCATATTAAATAACTGTTTCATAATAAATACCTTGTTTGAGGCCGAGGGTTTTTCATATAGTTTCTCCAACGCCTTAATCAAACCCTTTGTCGTTGTTTCCTTCGAAATGTTGAAGGCGACTGATGCTGCGAGGCACAACCGTACTGTTCCGAGTGCCTTTCTATCAAGAAGTTTCCATTGTTCATCTGTCATTCCCGTCGACATCTTTTTTTTTCCGCCCAATGGTAGGTATAGATCTTTCTAATATAGATAATTTTCCATCTGCATCTTCCACAACGAGAAGTTTTGGCCCTTAAATTTCTTGACACTAAACTTATCATCTTCTGCCATTGCTCCCACTTGAATGAGGAACCCTTATTTCTTGCGAGACATAGATATACGTGGTTCACCCAGTTTGGGCTATGTCCACCTCGAACAGCCAGTTCTTCCTTTCTATTATCCAGCAAAATGAAAAGACACAACCTACAGCAGATCCGCTGTAATATCCTCTATTTTCTCTCACAGTCTCACCTCTTTGATTCTCGCTCAGAGAATACACATATATTACACAGACTCAATACAATGCCTTCATATAAAGAGAGGGGTTGCCTTCTAGGGCAAAAACCCTAAACTAAGCATAAGTTCTACCGTCAGATCATCCACCTAATGAATGGCCCAGATTGACTAGAAATTACTATACTTTTACAAGGCAATTTTACATCTATTTTTAGCTTCAGGGGTGTTGCTCCTGAAGCCCCCCACCAGGGGGGGTCTCCCTAAAGGTTGCAGCCTTCCCCCCTGGACCCCCCCTGCAGCGAATATTTTACGGGCGGCGTTGCCGCCCCATTCCAAACTGGGGTCCAATGTGGCGATACCTTTGAATGCAGAAGATAATCAGGCTCCACACCCAACAATCTAGTACAAGGTACATCATACATTTTTCAAAAGGAAACATCTGCTGATAGGGATACTTTAGATCCTCAATATTCTCTAATGGAATCTTCATTGAAAGGTTCATCGATCATGAGGAAAAACAAGTGTTTCATCAAGAATTCCAATCTTGTGGAATTCATGTGATGATGGTATCATGACATAAATGTGAAGAAGTTCAAGGAAGTGAAGCTCTTTCAATGATCCGAATGGAAAATTGCATCCACCCATGGTATTCATCCATGCATGGTATTTATCCACCCATGGAATTTACCCATGTTATTGTAAGTGGCATCCACCCATGGTATTGTAAGTGACATCAACCCATGGTATTTACCCACCCATGGAATTTACCTGTGGTATTGTAACAAAAAAAGCTATAAGTAACAGGTCATATTTTGTAAAAGGACAAATTGTCCACCACAATGTAGCCTTTACAGTTATTATCTATTTTAATAAAAAAATTTATTTGTGGCTTCGTTATTGTGTATTCTCCTCTTTTCTTCTGGCATTTCAATTTTTCAAATCTTGAGGGCCTCTCCCCCAGGATGTATTTCAGCTTTTTAGATCTTGGGGGAATCACCCCAAGATCTAAATCATTCAACCAAGGAAGCTGTTACAAGAAGTTTGGATGACCCAAAGGAAAAATGAGGTATGTATGCTTACATTTGATATTGTGGAAGTCATATCATATGTTTGTAGGTAACATGGATTGATGCTCTAGAGCATGTTCAAAAGTAAGGATCTCCACCCTCAAAGGAATGCAGGAATGCATGGGTCACATATTCACTAGATCAAATCAACATAAAATGTCCTCATATGAAGTATGAGGTGGTTTACTACAATTGTGGAACTATGATTAGAAGCTCTTGGGAATGTAATGTGTAAAGAAAGCAAGGAAGAGTTAATGGAATATGAAACCATGGTAAAGGCAATCAACATCCGAAATACCAAGAAGTTTTGACTCGGATATCTCCATGGAAGACATGAAGACTCTAATGAAGTCTAGAAAAGAAAGAGACCCTTGACAATATATATCTTTGGGAGATGTGTCAATATGTATGCAGGATGTGGATGCAAACTAGAAGATGTCATGATGAAATACCATCACAAATGTAATGTTGATTTTAATTCCTTTATTTTTATATCTAGATGGGTTTATATAGGGTTTCCAAGGGAATATCTATGGATGTCTTCCACCATTGATGCACATGTAGCAGGATGAAAGATCCTTAAGTAAACATGGCATAAAGAAGGAAATATGGCATGAAGGAAGGCCAAATATGGATTAATGGATCACTTTCCAATGATGACATGGTTGAATCATGGATGAAAGTGATGTATGGTCAATTCCCTATGTAGAAGTCCCAAACATGAAGACTCCTAGATAAAATAAGTTCATGACATCATGAGGAGGAGTTCTTCAGGCAGCTAGTCATCCCATCATCTCCACCTGAGGAGCTGTTGTAGGTCCCTAATTAAGAGGGAGCCCAAAAACACATTTCTTATTTGGAAGAAACTTGGAAATTCCTAAGCCAAGAGGGAGCTTAGGTACACTCCTTCCATAGGAATGAGTACATTCCTTTATTGGAAAAAATATGTCCTCCCTAATAAAGAAGGAAAGATAGACACATCATTCTAGTCTTCACTTGGGAAAACATAATGGAGGATTGGGTAAACATATAGCATCCAATGCTCTTTGAGGATGTATTCGGGAATCCAAGATAAGAGTAGTCATAGAGGACAACTATTATTTGAGGACTAGTAATCCAACATAAGAATAGTCTTGGTGGAACACACCCTGAGAACCCAGGCGGGTTATGTTACGAGAGGGACAATGATGAGGGTGTCTATACATCATTGGTCTTGCCAACATTGTGCTAAGATCTCATGGAGAGATAGAGTTGTTAGGAAAGGCCTTGCTATGTGACAATGCTGGTTGATATGATGTTATACAAATGGGTTATAAATTTGATTCTTATGATGAGAAATTCTTCAGATTGAGAATGACCAAGTACCATTATGAGTACCTCCCTATTTAAGAGGAGGTGTTGAAAGGTAATAGGTTTGGTCTTCATAATGGCATGTGTAATTTTTATTTTATGTAATTGATGAAAAGAAAGGAAAATAAAATTATTCTAATGCTTGTCTCATGGGTTTTGTTAGCTTTGTTGGAAAATGGCCCAAAAAATGGATCCAAAGATGGCCCAAAGTCTCCAAATTTGCTTAAAAGCATGCCAATGGACCCATATATGCTCTTGAAGTCTTCAAAAGCCTCTTAAGGACCATTCGAAGTCAAGACCATCGCATGCCAAGAGCCCTTAGAAGGGCGGAAATACACTATTGGGAGGCAAAAACACTCCAAAACCATGAAAAGCCATGAAAAACAGTCCAAATCACAGCAGCCGTTAGATTTGGCCGAGCAACAGCCCAGATCTAAGCGGAAAATTGCAATCGACATAGGTAGGTAAGCGGCAATAGGTGCAAGACATTTCCAATCAGCGATCGCCGATGATGTTGGCACATCGCATCGGCGGATCGCAATTGGGAAAACCAAGGGGCATAGCGTTTACATGTATATGTGCGCGATGCAATAAGACCCAGACCCGATGGGTTTCAGAAGAAAAATGTATAATCTTTCATGTCCACCAAAGCCCATTTTCAATGTATTTCATTATATAAGGAAATACAAAGGGGAACTCTGTAGCACTGATAGCGATGAAGCTCGGACCCGAAAGGGTTCGGAAATGAAACCTATAATATTTGAAGTCCGGAGGGAGGCTGAGAAGCAATCATGGGCATTGACAGCACAACTTAGCAAACAAACAAAATGATTCTGGGGCATCTCTGGCACGGTAGAGCTCCCAGATAGCACAACAACTACACAAAATATCTGAATGCGGTTATTCCTTTGTCAGAAGAGGAAAACCGTCGGGCCATGCGTGCTTATTGGGGGAATCAATTAGTTAAACAAGACAGGGGGATAGATTAAGACACCTGAAGCATCAAAAGGCTCAGGACCATTGTAAACAAGCTATAAATAGCTGAAAACAAGATGTAACACGGGTTCAACTTCTGGAGACTATTGAGGCTTTGCTACTCAAGCTTCTCATCTTCATTCTAGCAATATAAGATTCTTTTACTATTATATGTTCAATTTCCATTTTCTCTTATGTTCCAAGCTTGCACTTGAACAGGTTTTTCATGTTTCTTCTGTGTCTAATGCTAGATAACTATCATCTTATCTCTGTGTTGATAAATTAGATTTGCAAGCTTTTTTTTACTTCCTGTAGTTGGCCATTCATATGTGTTTATATATATGCATCTGCTGGTATAGTAGTTTCTCCATCCATTCATTAAATTTACAAACTATTGAGCATTAGTGGTCTAAATCCTTGTAAAGCTGAGGGTGTTCATGCATGTCTTGAGTAAAAACAAAGTTGAAATGGTTAATCTGGCTTGATCCAAACCATCTTTCATTTCAATAGTTCATAGAACAATATTGAAGATTATATGTTACTAGGCATCTCTGAGCTGCAATCATAGGAGAGTTTCCTGGAGTGCTAACATTAATTGGTGTCGTTGTCGGGGAGAGGAAACTGAAGCTTAGCTTCCCTGGGAAATGATACAGACCCAACTTTGATGATAGACAAAGTTTGGGCACATTTTTGGTTGTAATCATCTATCTGGCGACTCTACCAGAGGCCGAACCTCTTGGCGACTCCACTTCATAATTCTGGCTCAGTTTGTGAGGCATACTCAGAGAAATCCTCAGAAATTGCAAGCTGACCCAGTACCTAACCTGGAAAAGACCATCAAGGAGAAGAAAGTATTGCAGAAAGGAGCATCAGGTTCAGGTAAACCTAAACAATATTCTATATCTCTTCAAGAAGATCTTGCAATAGAATAAATACATGTTGAGAGTACAGATTCTAATATTAGTAGTGAAGAAAAGCTCTCAGAAATTCATAAAACTCCTTATTCTTTAGTTTCTCCTTTTGTTGTTAGCCCGAAGGGAACCTCACCTTCTATTCAGCATACTCCTTTGGTCTCATCAATCACTCCTCCGCCTTCTGTCATTCAGACTTCTAGTACTCTTTTAGTCACCATAGTTATGGCAAGTCTGCAAGCACCCACCAAAATGGAAAGAATCATAGCCGCTAGGTATGGAACTCTAATACTACCCACTCATTTGAATGCTATGCCCACTGGAGAGTATCAGATGTATATGCCTAAGTTCACTGGGACTGAAGGTGTCACTGCTGAAGAACACCTTGAGTCATTTTATAGCTATGCTGATAATTTAGATATTGGTGAAGGTGATGTGTGGATGAGAGTCTTTGTCCAAAGCATGGACGGGAAGCTAGAAAATGGTTCAGAGAACAAGCCCCAAGATATATAACAGATATCAAAGCTTTAGATGATACATTCCTAAAACATTGGGGGGATAAGAAGGATCTCCTATATTACCACACTGAGTTTGGGAACTTAAAGAGATAAAATGGTGAACTGTTGTTCGATTTTAATGATAGA
>Ga0115851_100985_pt1 | contig 14370 bp, 12 predicted proteins | sample InSIn2gowninarea_FD_83865 | JGI IMG/M metagenome (GOLD analysis project Ga0115851, IMG submission 83865)
GTTTAGAGCTAGTTTTGCATCATTCTAGGTTTGTGTGTGAACATTGAGCTTGAAGAAGACACAAGTAAACTCAAAGTTAGTTTCTGGACCCATAACCCACAAGCTTGAGAGATTTGGTGCAACCATCAATTATAATACATGCACTAAGAAACTAATGAGACTACTAAAAAGAAGAAATTTAAGCAAAAGGTAAAAGGTAAAAGGTAAATGGTAAATGGTAAATGGTAAATGGTAAATGGTAAATGGTGAAAGGCTAATGGTGAAAGAAAGTAATGGTAAGTGGAGGAAATATCCATGGGTAATATCTAGAAGATATATATTCTAGAATTATCCATAGGATTATGCGGAAAAAAGATATGTGATGATGTAGAAGTAGTTGTTGATATTTAAAAGGACTTTATAAAAAAGGGTTATGTGGAAAAAGATCCATGTGGTATCTCATGGATATTTCTAAAAGTGGTTTGGATAATTATAAATATGAAGATATAATGTATTTTAAAATTCAAGTTGTAGAGAAATCTAGATACCTTCTCTAGCCTATAAATAAAGAAGTGTTATGGGCATGTAAGGCAAGTTGAGCACAAGTTTAGTGCAAAGTCTAGAGCAAGTATAGTGGGAGTAAAGTGCAAGTCAAGTCAAGTTGATTTGAAGTTGTGGGTGAGTTGTGAAGAAGTTTATATATGTATGACAAGTCTTGAGTCTTAGTGTCATAAGTATGTCAAGTGTTATATTGTGTTCATGATTATCCAAGAGAAGAAAAGGTTGGAGTTTTATTTTTAGAAGGATCTCTTTATGAAGTTGTGATAGTGGTTGTATTGGATTGGTTGTTGAGTTGAGCACGTGGTGGCGCTCCTAACAGGATAACCAAGTCCATTGCTATCATCACGATGAGAGTTTCTTACCATTGCATTGTAACTCTTAATGTATTTGTATCTTCACTTTCATCAATAATATTGTATCATTGTTCCATTATATGATTATTATGTTTGTCATAGTGTCTAAATTGCATCACCACTAATTAAAGCAGTCCATCGAGATGAAAGATCATTGCAAGAGGAAGGCTCGGTATTATAATTCCTTGTGTGCTAAAATAGTTGACATTTTTGGTTCTGTTGCCAGGACACATTCCTCATTAGTGATAATCTTGTAGTTACAAGAGTCTTTTTTTATCATGGGTAAAATTCCAATTTTGTTTTACTCAATCTCATGAGAATGCTCAAGCATTTTTCCAAGAGTTCAAGAGATTGTGCATTTGCAATGGATTGAATATGAAGGCACAATGGGAAGAGTTCCTTCCTACCTTCCTTGACAAAGCAACTCATCGATGGTATGAGATGCTGGAGGAAGATGTGCAAAATTATTGGGATCAAGTTCAAGAAATATTTCTTGAATAGTTTGGACCATGAGAAAAGTACTCCAACCTCATGATCAAGATCACCAAGCTGGGCCAAGGAGTGAATGAGAAGATTATAGACTACTATGCTCGGTCACAACAATTGAGGAGGAAGATCAAGGCTCAAATTGGAGAGGATAATCTTGGTGAAGAAGTCATCGATGGTGTTGATAGATTATTGCTAAAGCACTTCATCTTGATAATGAGGAAAGATATTCGATCAAGGATGAAGTGCGAAAGGTCTACCACTATGGAACAAGACAAGGAGATAAGGAAGAGGCAAGAGGAAAGAATGGAGGAAGAACCATAAGAAATCATAGTTCCTCCTACACCAAGTGCTACTTCAGGGCCTTCGACATGAGGTACATTATTGATTTCTTTCTCTTCAACAAAATATGATGAATTGATTCATAAAATGGGACAATTAGCTATTAATATTTTGCAAGGAAAGGAAGTTATGATATAATAACAACCCCAAGGGGGAGATCATGGTATTAGAAAGAATGTTGTAGATATCACATGTTATGGATGTGGGAACAAATGGAACTACAAGACTACTTATCCCAAGTAACTCATCAACTTTGGGAATGAAAGATGAAAAGGGAAAGGCACCTGTAGATGTGGTGGAGCATGTGAAAGAATTAGAAGCAATTGATATTTTTCCATAAAGCATGTAAATGAAGGAGAACAAAAAGTTAAGAATATAAAAGAGGATATAAGAAAAAGGAGGAGAAGAAGACTAGGTTTCCAAGACTTTTCAATCTCCCAAGGCCAAGTAACTTATTCAATATTTGAGGATCTATCATCACATCTTGCCAATATAACATATGGATAATTGTTGGAATTATCTTCTAATATTAGGAGAGAGTTATGAAGTGGACTCAACGCATGAAAGAAGAAGCAAATAGATGTTCCTATCTTGTAAGAAAAAGAGGATCCATATGCTCCCCAAGTTGAGGTACTTTGAAATGGTGTCTCTATTCCTAATGTTTTAGTAGATGGAGGTGCTAATGTAAATATTATGGTAATTTCTGTTATGAATATGCTACGATTAAAAATTAATCATGAGTCTACACTAAAATTGAGGTCATTAAATAAGGATAAAATGAAACCTAAAGGAGTTGTTTTAAATGTTGTTATTTTTATTTTTGGAGTTACTTGTTTGGTATATTTGCAAGTGATGAAGGATGATTTGGTAGCTTATCCCATGCTCTTGGGAAGGCCATGGTTAAGAAGAGTTCATGATCCTAATTATTGGAATGAGGGATACGTGAAAATAGGATGAGATAAAGTGAGAATTCTAATGGTACCCTTAAGCCATATCACAAAGATATTAGAGTTTAAGAGTAAAGAATGGACATCTCCAAGCTATACAAGTATTAGAGATGTGGATACTAAAGATGAGGAGGTTGTTGATGTATCCAACTCCACCTATTACATATGCAATGCAATTTATAGAGGAAGAAGTGAAGCATCATTTGCAACAGCTACGATATGGGGAGGCTATTGAAGAAAATGATATAGAAGAGTATGTTCAGCTTTTTTGAAAGTATATTCATCTCTTCACCTGTGATTATAAGGATTTATAACAAGTAACATGGGTAGAACATTCAATAGAATTGATAGAGAATACTAAACCCATTAAGCATATGCCCTATGGATGAATCCAAATTTCTCTAAAAGTGTAAAGGAGTAAATAGACAAGCTCTTAGATGCAGGATTTATCTTTCTTGCAGATAATTTAGAAAGGGTTTCCCTATTGTGGTATCTAGAAAGAAGAATAGAAAGATAAGAATATGTATGGATTATCAAAAGTTGAATAAATTCACTAAGAAATATCATCATCCTCTTCCTTTTTCAGATCAAATTTTGGATGAAGTGGCAAGACATGATGGCTATAGTTTTATAGATGGTTATAATGGATATAACCAAGTTCAAATGACAAAGAATGATCAATTGAAGACAAATTTCACCACTCCATGGGGTACATTTTCTTACTGATTAATGCCCATTGATTTGTGTAATGCACCTGCTACATTTCAAAGACTTATGAATAAAGTTTTTGAGCCTTATATTCAAACATTCATTAGATTTTTTGGATGATTTTTGTATATATGGAAAGAAGGAGAATCATTTGGGGAAAATCGAGAAAGCTTTTGAAAGAATGCAAGAAGAAAGAGCATCATTGAATCAAGTCAAATGTATTTTTGGATGCTCAAAGGGAGTAATTTTAGGATATGTTGTATCCAAGTGTGGTATTGAAACAAATCCATAGAAGGTGGCTAAGATTAAGGAGCTTCCATTTCTAGGGAATAAGATCAAGTTAAGATCTTTTTTGGGGCATGTTGGTACTATGGGAGATTTATCAATAACTTCTCCAGGATTTTTCAACCATTGATTCCATTTTTGAAGAAGGATATGTCATATGAATAGGGAAAAGAAGCGAGAGAAGCATTTGAGGAGCTAAATCAAGTATTGGTAAGAACACATGTTTTGAATAATCCTAATTGGAATAAGCCATTCATAGTCTACATGGATGCATAAGATAAAACACTAGGTAGTACACTTAACCAAAAATATGAAGATATAAATGACCATCCTATCCATTTTAGGAGTTGAAAGATAAGTAATGCTAAGGTAAATTATACAATCACTGAAAAAGAAGCTTTAGCTATAATTTTTGCTTTGAAGAAATTTAGAAATTACTTGTTGGGAAAAAATTTCACTATGGTTACTGATCATCAAGCTTTGAATTATATCATTAATAAGCCTAATCCTACGAGAAGGATTGCAAGGTGGATACTTCCATTATAGGAATATGAATTTGATATTATGGATAGACTAAACAAGAAACATATTAATGTTGATGCAATATCCAAAGCATATAAGTGCATTGGATCTTCTTGTAATGATGATGATTTTCTTGATGAAGCTTTGTTTTCTATGGAGACAATTCCAAATGAGTATATTGATATTTGGAATTACTTGAGTGAATTCAAATTTCTAGAGGGGGTAGCATCCAAGATAAAAAGGAAAATTACTCAAGCAAGTAGACCCTATACACTTGTGGATGGGGTGTTATGTAGAGTTGTAACAGATGGAAAATATCTTCGTGCCATTGGGCATGATGAAAAGAAAGAGTTAATAAGAGAGATGCATGATGGTATATGCGAAGGATAGTTTTTTGAAAAATTGACAACAAGAAGACTATGGGATGTAGGTTATTACTGGCCTACTCTTTTTAAATATTATTTCATTTATTGTTAAATTTATGATGCTTATCATTCTTATGGGAATCATAAAACAACATCAACACCATTATGTCCTATTATTCCCTTAGTACCATTTGAGAAATGGGAAATTGAAATTATAGGATCACTCCCTCCTACATCAATGCGAAATAGATATATTGTTATGGCTATAGATTATCTAACTAAGTTGGTAGAAGCAATATCATTGAAGGAAGCATCAATGGAAGAGGTAGAAAGATTTTTGTGTGAGTGCATTGTGACAAGATTTGGATGTCCATTAAAGATTGTGATAGATCAAGGAACTCACTTCATCAATAAGGTAGTATAATCTTTGACAATTCAATTTGCAATCAAGAATAGGAAGGTAACTACTTATAAACCAAGCACCAATGTCTAGGTAGAATGGACTAATTATGTATTATGTCAGATACTTGGTAAGGATGCAACATTGTAGGTACATACATGGGATAAAAGGATTCATGCAACACTATGGGTATATAGAGCTATAATAAAGACATAAATTGGATATTCTCCCTTCCATTTAGCATATGGAATTAATCCTATTTTTTTGATTGGATTTGATATTCCAAACTTAAGAAATATATCAAGGAAAAGAAAGGATGAAGGAGGATCTATTATTGATAGATTAATACAACTTCAACAATTATAATACATGCACTAAGAAACTAATGAGACTACTAAAAAGAAGAAATTTAAGCAAAAGAAGTATTTTGACGAGAAGTTTAAATGTTATCCATTCAAGGTCAATGATCTAGTCATGGTATATAATTCTAGGTATCATAAGAGAAAATACAGTAACTTGTTACCAAAGTGGAATGGACCATACAAAATAGTAACAGTTCATGACAATGGAACGTACAAACTTGAAGAGTTGGATAGTACTCCAATTTCTAAGTAGGTCAACTATGACAAGTTAAATAATTTTCAAGCTCCTAATATTACATTCATCAAGGCTATAAATATGCAATGCCTCATTACTAGAGACTTACATTTACAAATATAATTTCCTTGGTATAATTAATAAACATTAGTGGCATAATTAGGCACTAAATTATACATAATAAACTTATAAAAAGTCCCATCATTCCATAATTAGATTATTTAACTAATTCTCTAAGTGGAACTTCAAATAATTGGCCAAAATTAATAAAATAGACAAAATTAATCCTAAATTAATGTTCCCATTTATCAGAGATGAAATGGAAAAAACACCATAAAAATGGTCACATTACATCTTTTCATTAATGTTTCCCTCTTTGAGGTAGAGCATCCACTTAGGTTTTTACACTAAATTTGAGGCATCACACAAACTCTGAAGCTTAGACATGGCATATTTAGAGAGGAATTTAGCATCATGAGGTATTAAAGAGATCTCATCCTTAGATGTTGGGCTTATGTAGAATCCTAGACCCCACATTGGGATTATAAATAAATCAAGATCCCATGTCATATTTCAAGAGGTATCCTAACATATTTCACTAATTTTGGGAAGCATTAAAGACCTTATTACTCTAACGTTAGATTTCTAGGCCCTTGGATGTGATCTCATTTATGCCAAGGCTCTCCATCTTGGATGTTGATACCTAGAACATAAGGATCAATACTCTCCACCATTAGATCATCTTAATGCAATATTAGAAGACAAACTATATCTCCTATATAAGGAGGAAAATTGGATTACACAAGATATGTCGAATTTATGATTAAACCTCCTTTTATCAGACTGAGTGTGAGAACTCTTTCTTCACCACTTGTGGAATAATATGCATTTGATATCTCAAGATGATTGAAGGCTAGCTTTGAGCTTACTTCTACCATTCAGGAGAGGAACATTTTTGGTTCCATCAAAATGAAGTAAGGAAGACTTAGGATTGGCCTTGCTACAACTAATATTGGTGAGGCCCTAGAGCCATCCGTAAAAACCCTAGTGGAGGCAACCTTGATGTAAGCTCCTTAGGCACCAAAAATATATTGTAATTGTGATTCTCTTAGTATTACATTAATACAATTATATTATTGCTATCATTCTACAATTATTATCTCCTTATGCTTGGACGTTGGATTTAGGATTGAGTTTCCATTATTTAATTCATATTTAGCTTCCTTGTTGCAACATTTAGTTTTTGTGAGCATTTCTAGTTTATTGTTGCAATTTTATCATAATTAGCTAGATGTTGGAGTGTTTTTATAATTTTGAGTTTGATTGGCTAGTTTTGGAACTAGAAGGAAAATATCCCTCTCCTAGGACACATTTGAGCATGATTCATCAATTTGGGAGCATCACATCTGTGATGATACCAAATTAGTAGATCATGCTCAAACGTACCTTAAGAGAAGGACATTTACTTTATAACTATGAATCTAGCCAATCAAATATGAAATTGCATAGATACTCCAACATCTAGCTAGGAATGATACAATGAAGCTAAACGAACTACAATTGCTCACAAAAACCCAACGTTGCAACAAGGAAGCAAAATATGAATTAAATAATGCAAACTCAATCCCATATCTAACGACTAAGAATAAGGAGATAATAACATTAGAATGATAGTAATAATGTAATAGTATTGATGTAATAATGAGAGAATCACAATTACAATATACTTCTGGTGCCAAAGGAGATTACATCAAGGTTGCCTCCAATAGGATTTTTATGGATACCTTTAGGACCTATGTAATCTTAGTTACAGCAAGGCCAAGCCTAGGGCTTCCCTACTTCATTATGATGGAACCAACAATGTTCCTCTCTTGAATGGCCAGAGTAAGCTCAAGGGTAGCCTTCAATCACCTCAAGACCTTAAATGAAAATTTCTCCACAAGTGGCAAAGAAAGAGTTCTCACACAGGCTGATAAAATGGGGTTTAATCATAAATTCAACATATCTTATGTAATCTAGTAGTCTTCCTTATATAGGAGAGATGGTATGTATTCTAATCTTTCATTGAGATGATCTAATGATAGAGAGGATTGATCTATGCTCTCTTGGTATCAACATCTAATATGGATAGCCTTGGGATAAAAGAGATCACATCCAAAAGCTTATAAATACAACATTGGAGTAATAGGGCCTTTAATGCTTCTTGAAATCAATTTCATGTGCTAGGATGCCTCTTGGGGTGAGATGTGGGATCATGGATTGTATAGAAGCCTAACATGGGATCTTGGAGTCCACATAAGCCCAATTTCTAAGGAAGAGAGCTCTTTAATACCTTATGATGCTAAATTCCTCTCTAGATATGCCACATCCAAGCTTGGGAGTTCGTGTGATACCTCGAAGTCGATGTATAGGATCATCTAATGCCAATATTACATTCATTAAGGTTAGAAATATCCAACACTTCATTGTAGGAGACTAATATTGCATTTGTAAATATAATTACCTTGGTACCATTAATACAATAGTATTGGCATATTAAGGCACTCAACTATACATAATGAACTTAAATAAAGGCTCATCATTCTATAATTAAATCATTTAACTAAGTCTCTAGGTGGAACTTACAATAATTAGCCAAAACTATTGAAATCGATAAAGTTACTCATAAATTATTTTTCCCATTTATCAAAGGTGAAATGGGGAAAACACCATAAAAATTGGGGATATTATAAGTCCTCCCTTCCCAAATTGCTTGTCCCTAAGCAATTCGAAACATCCATAGCTTTAGTAGAGTCTTCTTTTCCCTTCTCTTTGTCTTCAAAACCATGCATCGTGGAGAGAATGAATTCTTCATACTCTAGCTAGTTCTTCTGATAAAAAACTAGCTTCCTTTTGGGTTTCATCGAATTTCTTTTATGAAGGTGGTAAGGCGTAGCTCTCTTGAAGGTATTTTGGGCATGAGGGATTGAATTTTCTTATGCTATGGTCAATCATAGCTCATGGTGGATCCTCACTCCCCTGATGATGATCTTTTTCACTTTAAAGGTAAAACTAATTTCTTGAGTTTGGAAGTTTGTTTAGACATCTCCCAAAGAATACATCCATTGAACCCCAATCATAACTTGTTACAAACCATCTTGAGGAAAAACATAGAAATCATCCTCAAGTATGTAGTCTCCCATCATAATTCTAAGCCTCATCGTCTTGTTGAAAATGGTGTATTAGTCATTGGCATTGGTCACATATATCCCCTCTACATCCTTGGTGGGCAAGTTCTTCTTAACTACAAACCCTCTATCATTGAAGCTTCTTTTTGCACCATTATCAATCATGAAAAGAATTTTGTCATCCATGAATTATCCTTTTACCCTAATAGAACTGTAGTGAGGTAGTTTGTTATTTTCTTCCTCAAACATCCTAATGTTTGAGATGAATCCTGAGAAATGTGGATTTAGCCTTGCTTGATTAGGTATTTTGGGAGTCAAATTTTCCTTTCCATGTTCACAATTCTTCCTTGGCCTACCTCGGGTATAAACTCTCATCCTTTATATGTATTTTGTGCTCCAATTTCCCTACATATGGATGAATATGGTTGAATTTGGGTTGTTACTTTCTCCTTGGATTTCCCTTTATGAGATTCATGACCTTTGGTGGCTCTAACACTTCTTCTTCTCCCTTTATGATCTCTATGAAATATTGAAAGCCAAGTGATGACTTTATCTCTAGTAGAAGAGTAGTGTAGAATTGGAATAACTTGCACAAGTTGTAGTGAGTTTATCGTTATTGGAAGTTACTTGATTGCTTATGTTGTCTCCTACTTTGCAATGTGTGCACTCCTTTTGGTGAAGCTTTTCTTTTTGATCAATTTTTACCATGAAAGATATGCTAATGTGAAAACCCTTATTTTTTCCTTCATATCTATGGTCTGTTTACCAAAAATCCTTGCAACAACAACAAACTTGATAGTACCCTAGTTCCAATAAATCTCCAAGATAGTTCCTTGCACCTCAATGCCTCCTCTCAACTCCTATGAATTGACAAAATCCTTGCACTTGAATTTCTTCCTCATAATTTCTGAATTATGGCCTTAGAATGTAGACATTAGCCTCTAGTGGAAAAAATTATTATAAGAGGTCTCTTCCAACTTCACGAATCCCTTTACGCTCAAAATTGGGCTTTCTGAAACCCAATGAAGTATTCCCAGGTGCCAATCATCCTCTTTTATGCTCAATGAACTCCTTGAAAGTGCCCAAGTGATCCTCAAGCTTTTCCTAGTTCTCAACATCTAGCGCTCTCCTTATGTTCAAATTTTGTATCTAAGAATTGATATGCTCTTCTTTTATTCCATTGTTTGGCTTTATAGGTCTCAAAAGTGTGTTAATTTTTCCTTTTTACACTTGCATCATGCTTTTCCTCCAATATTCAAATTTTAGCACCAAAAAAATGTGATTCCAAAAATAACACCTTATCACTCCTAATTTTAATTTGCTTGTCAAATTAAAATAATAAAAATTCCTTATAACTCTTAAAATAATTTTATTTTCTTAAAAATGAAATAAAAATATTTTTGTATTTTTCTCAAATATATATATATATATATTCCTTATTCCTCGTAAAAATAAAATAAAATAATTTTATCTTTTCCTTCTTATCACTCCTAATAAAAATAAATAAAAATGCAAATTACTCAAACCTAGATTTTAATTCCTTCTATGGTGGAACAAATTGATCCTTGCATCCAAATCTCTCAAGCCTATGGGTTATGGGCCCAAAAACTAACTCTAAATCAATACGTATCTTCTTCAAGCTCAACGTTCACACATAAACCTGGAATTATGTAGAATTAGCTCCAAACCTTAGCAAGTATGCCAAGATTCCATACATCCAAGCTTAATTAATTGAATTTTTGCAGTTTCAAGGTGAATTAAGCTTCTTTAGTACCCAATGTATCACTTCTAGCTACCAAATATTGGAACAACTTGCAAAAATATCCCAACATCTCCTTCTAAGCCTTCATTATGTAGATACCACTATGAAAATGTGTTAAATTCAATAATTTGACTCCTTCTATGGCTCAATGTCCTCTTTCCAATGATTCCAAACTCCAAATCTTTCAAAAATTTGAGTTAGAATGACTCAACAACCCTGTAGAAACTCTCAGAATCCATATTCCATAGTAAAAATATGATAATACCTATAATTGGATATCATTATGATGCATACGCTACTCAGAATTGGCTTCAACAAGCCAACATCTTCCTCAATATGGCCTTGAGATGCAAAATGATTCCCCAAAACTCCCTTAGAAGATCAACGTCTAGCTTAAAATGTATTCAGTATGCCAAATGACCCTCAAAACCTCAATGCACCACATCTACCTCAAAAGAGTATTTTTGACCTAGATCTAGGTCTCCTCAGCCCAAATGAATCACCTTTTTTCTCCTTGGAGCTTAGATCCAAGCAAACAAACCTCAAACTTGATGAAAAATATCAAAAATTACAAAATTAACCACTCACCAAGTCATGCATTCTTCCTTGAAGTCTCCAAACTCAAAATTTTGGTCAAAATAGGTCTAACAATTCCCAAAAAGGTGAGATCTCTCCATCAAACCTCCAATGTTGAAATCCAATATCCAGATCTAGCAAATTCACTGCCAAAACCTTAATGTCTTCCTTTTAGTAATAGAATGCTTCAGATCTCCTCAACTTTATGAAACTACCACTATGAAATCAAGTCTATTCCACTATGAAACTCATTCTAGATCTTCTAGCAAGACGACAAGATCTCTTCAACAAATCCTCATTCTTACCTAATGGAACAAGGAAAGATCTCCTCGATAATTAATACCATTTTGATACTGTAATACAATTATGAATTATTTTCTCCTTGAGCTTTCTCACCAATAGGATGACGAGAATCTCTCTTTAGCTCAACTCAAAATCCTTTGTGTGTGATGCCCTTGATTTCAGTAGGATGGTAGAATCAAGGATCTGATACCATTATGATGATCCCAAATTGGTGGATCATGCTCAAACATGCTCTAGGAGAGGGACATTTTTCTTATAACTCTGAATCTAGCCAATCAAACCCAAAATTGTATGAATACTCCCACATTTAGTGGGAATGGCATAATGAAGCTAAACGAACTAAAATTTCTCAAAGAAACCCAATGTTGCAACAAGGAAGCTAAATACAAATTAAATAATTCAAGCTCATTCCCATATCCAACATCCAAGCATAAGAATACAATAACAACAAAATGATAGCAATAATGTAATTATATTGATGTAATAATGAGAGAAACATAATTACAATATATTTTTGGTGCCTAATGATCTTACACCAAGGTTGCCTTCAATAGGGTTTTTGTGGATGGATCCAAGGCCTCATCAATCTTAGCTGCAGCAAGGCCAAGCCCAAGGCTTCCATACTTCATTGTGATAGAACCAACAATATTCCTCTCCTAAATGGCTGAAGTAAGATCAAGGATAGCCTTCAATCACCTTGAGACCTCAAATGCAGATTGCTCCATAGGTGGCAAAGAAAGAGTTCTCACACTGAGTTTGATAAAATGGGGTTTAATCATAAATTCAACATATATTGTGTAATCCAGTAGTCTTCCTTATATAGGAGATATATTATATATTCTAATTTTGCATTAATATGATCTAACGATGGAGAGGATTGATCTATGTGCTCTTGGTGTCAATGTATAAGATGGAGAGCCTTGGTATAAACAAGATCACATCTAAGGGCCTCAAAATGCAGCATTGGAGTAATAGGGCCTTTAATGCTTCCTGAAATTAGTTCCATACACCGGGATGCCTCTTGGGGTGTGACATGGGATGCTGGGTTGTATAGAATCCCAAAATAAGGTCTTGCAGTCCACATAATCCCAATGTCTAAGGAGGAGAGCTCTTTAATACCTCATGATGCCAAATTCCTCTCTAGATGTGTCACATCAAAGCTTGGAATTCCATGTGATACCTTGAAGTTGGTGTAATCACCTAAGTGGATGCTCTACCTCGATGAGGGGAGCACTAATGATAAGAGGACCATCTAATTCCAATATTAAATTCGTCAAGGTTAGAAATACGCAACACCTAATTGTAGGAGATTAATATTGCATTTATAAATATAATTGCCTTGGTATAATTAATACAACATTATTGAAATATTAAGGCACTCAACTATACATATTGAATTTAAATAAAAACTCATCATTCCATAATTAGAAAATTTAACTAAGTCTCTAAGTGGAACTTACAATAATTGGCCAAAACTACTAAAATATATAAAATTACTCCTAAACTAATGTTCCCATTTATCATAGGTGAAATAGGGAAAACACCATAAAAATAGGGTCATTAGAATTTGGAACAAACAAATACTTTTCATTGTATAAATTGATCTTCATATTTATTTTTATAAGAAAAAAATAATAAAAAGATGCACTCATTTATTAATATTACTATTATAAATAATTTTATATTTTTTTATGTTGTTCAATATTTTTTACAAATTGTTTACGAAAATAACATTTGAGTCCTTAATGTCTCTGACTACCATTGTAGGAAACTTATAGACATAGTAAAAATTATATTTATTGTTAAGCAAAACAAGATTATTTATATCTAATGAATATAGAGTAAGGTAAAAATGCAACCTAAAATCATAAAAAATTCTTAACATATAAAATATATATTTTATAATTCAATATCAAAATAGAAATCATTTAATAATTCATATAAACCATAATTAATATATTATCCCATATTTATAAATATATAATAAAATAATCATAATAAATATATTGATATGATAAGTTATGAATATTTTTATACAAAATTAATATAAAAAGTTATAAGCCTAATATAGTTTGGTTGAAACATGGAAGTTAAAAGATTATTTCATAATAAATGCATAAAAGTAGTTCAAATCCCAATCCCAAATCCTTCAACCTAAACTTTGGCAATCTTAAGATTTTAAAAAAGGATCATCTAATTTTAATGGATATTTTACAAGATTATTTTTTTTATCAATAGGGTAAATTTTGTATTATTAAAAATGAAGTTTTTAGGTTCTCTAAAACCTTTACGAAAGGAGATCTAAGATTTAAGTTTCTCAATCTTCCATTTTCCCCAATTTTCCAATCTTGCTTCATTCTTTTATCTGATATACGTACTGATCATCACAAGTACCATTTGGTCTAATTTGTAGTTTTTAACATTCTTTTGCTCTTAGATACAAAACATAATCCTATTATTTCCTGCTATAATGGACCCCCCTTCTTGCTATCTTCTAGAATCTTGTACTTATCATCAATTATTCTTTGAATGAATTTTATCTCCTTCAAATCTATGTTTGTTAGATTTTTCCCTTCATTACTTCCCCATGAAGTGATATCTTCTTCCTTCTTCTTAATCTTCTCAGTGTGGGGGGGCTCTTGCATTTGTATTTCCTTCTTTGATATTGCTTCAGTCTCTTACACTTTTATTCCTTCCTTTAATTATGTTCATCTCAAACTATTTTCCTTTCATTTTCTATTGAGAGTTAATGTATATTTTCCTTAATGTTTTTTGCCTCTAGCTCTATTTTTAAAAAGTGTTTGGGCATTTGTTCTTTAAATGTTCATACTTTTGACATCCATAACATCGCATAGTGAAATTTTCATATTCCAATGTTTGGATCCATTAATCTTCTCCTAATTGAAGGGATATCTTCTTTGGTCCTAAGGTTGAAATATTCATATACACTACTATTATAACTTTGCTCATATTTTTTGTATTCTTCATTATTTTTTCCATTTGATCATCCATGTACA
>Ga0115851_100987_pt1 | contig 14356 bp, 11 predicted proteins | sample InSIn2gowninarea_FD_83865 | JGI IMG/M metagenome (GOLD analysis project Ga0115851, IMG submission 83865)
CTTGGAGGTTGGGTGTGTTACATTAAGTTTTTTCGAACTCCATATTGATAAAATAAAGTTGGTAACGCTAAGAGTTGTAACATTCTTGTTGTAATATTAGGGCCCATTAGACTTTCTACCTTGTAGCTATATATATTCTAAATCCATTATTAACAAACATAAAGAGATTTTCTTTTGGAGAGATACTAAAGTGGTGTTGCTAGGGGTAGGTGGATATGATGTTGATCAATTCCCATCCTCGAAGTGGAATATGGACATGGAGTGCAATCCTTCCCATAAGTTAGCAATATAATCATGTTCGCATGGAATTGAATGTCGAATATTTGAGGAATCCTAATTTGGCATCCCATATTAACTTTGAATCTGAAAAAAAATGGAAATATATCAATGATCAAAATATGATGGTAGTCTCGAAAATAAGATACAAACTGAGAAGAAGGCATAAAAATTTGATGACCCCCATCTCTTGAAGGTCACCTTGGAGGTTGGGTGTGTTACATTAAGCACCTATTATATTTGGCCATGATGAGAGATTATTGTAAGGAAGAGAAGGGATCTTTTGTAGAAGAAAGAGCATATATGGGGGAGATGGAAAGGTTTTGGCTCTAAAAGGGAGATGACAACTATGTGGGTGAGAATTGATTGTGAACACGAAAAAACACACACCAAGTGGAATATGGTATCTACCAAAGAAAAATAAATAGGAAGGATCAATGTTTAGGTTATTTAGTTGGGCACACAAGAATCTGTCGACACAAATGTGAATGTTTTGTTTACTTAATAAATTTGTTAAAAATAATTAAATTTCTTTGTGGCTGGGGGAATATTATCTTAGGACGAGAGTTGTTCCAACTTGTCGAAGATAAAAGAGAGTTAATTCTTTGTGGCTAGGGGAATATTATCTTAGGAAGTTAGATTGTCTCAGATGGAGGCTCACATTCATGAGGCCTTGCATCCTCCTTAGCCCTATAGTAATGGACCGTATGCTCCACATCAAGGTAATGTAGTTTTTGAAGGATGAAAATAGGTTTCATTTTGGTTCTTTGTTGTTTTTGGTTGATATGGACTATTTGTATGAGGTGTCTCAGATTTCTTTTGTTGTTGTCAATGCCTTTTTACACTATCTTTTGGTCAACAAGTCTGGTAGGAATGAGGCTGGAAATGTTTTGAGAGCAAGCTCCCCACAAAGTAATTTTGAGATGAATTAATAGAAATTATCTACTTATAAAATAAATTGTGTTTAATTTTTTCTCTTGTATAGGTTATTTTTGTTTTTTTATGCTTGAATTTTTTATTTTTGGTTTTTTTATAATTTTTGTATATTTCATTTTTTTTGTCGTTTTTATTTTTTTTTAGTTTTTCTTGATGTTTTAATATATATTTTTAAATTTTTACTTGTTATTATTTTTTGTAACTTTTATCTAATTTTTTGGTTTCAATTTTTTAATTTTTAATTTTTGTTTTGTTTTGTTTTTTCATTTTTATTTATTTATTTGTTTACATTTTTTGTTGGACGAGTTGTGTCAATGTTTGAATGAGATGTACAAAAACAACTTTTGAAAATCCATAAAACGAAAGCTACTTAGCTTATCTTTGCAAGAAAAGAGACGACTGAAATATAACTTATTTTAATACATAGAAGGAACCCTAATATATTTTCATGGAAGTAAATTCTAGAAAAGAAATCCTAATCTATCTGGCAACAAGTAAATGGTAGCAAACTATAAGTTATTTGCATGGAAGTAAATGCAAGAAATTGAATCTGATCTATCTTATTGGAAACAAATCTATGCTATTACAAACAAGGTAAATTATATTATACTTGAAAAGATTCAATCAGATGCTCAATAGTGCTATTGATAAATTATTTTCATTCTATTTAGTACATAATATAAACAATATACCCTTATTGTAGGATTGAAATTACATTGATTAAACTAAAGTATCTAGAGGGTCTTTAGTCTTCTTATGTTTGTCTTCAAGTCTTAAAGACATTCAAGTGATGAGACATAAAAGGTAAGCTTTGGAGGAAATTTTGGATGCATTCTGAAGGAATCTATGTATTGCTACAAGATGCATTGTTTTTCTACATGAAACCATATGAGAGTAATTGTATGGTTCTAGGAGCAGTTTGAAGGTGGAGGAAAGTGGTGGGAAGATATGGAAGGGTGCAAGAGACCTTATCAAGTTCATATCTACTCAATAAACTAAATTGTGCAAGGAAGGAGCTAAACTAGAAGCCTCTTGTAGCTTAGTGAGGTAATTTCCAACACACAAACAGTTTGAAGAAATGAATAGTAATGGAAAGACGGGTGTTGAAGGAAGTCATTCTCATGCATACAAAATGATGATATCCTATTATTTGAACCAATATACTCCATATGCACACAAAGTTCATGTTCAGTTGATGGAAACAACGTGACTAAATGACTATCAAACAATTAACTACCAAAAACAAGATGAGAGTGAAAGGATGAGTTGAATTTGGAATAGAATCTACTTATTTCATAAAATATAAACTATTTTCGGTGCTTTTTGACATAGGGTACACAACCAAGCTAGAGAGACACTAATCAAATATAGCTCACTTATCAAGCTAGAGAGACACTAATTTTCTTATAAACCATATTTGCAGAAAAACTACAGCTAGACTAAGTGCATGCAAAAGAAATGCATAAATAAATGCACAAAGGAAGGGGATTGAGTACATGGGTTGGGCTCTAATCCAAGGAGACTTAGCTCCCTTGAAGAAATCTTGGACCAGAAACAACTTGATGCTTTTCATTAACCTCATAAATATTCAAACATGTAACATAACAATGGAAATAATAAGAAGAATTATTGCCTCTAGAATTCAAATCCATACTGAGCTACTGGCTCTATTATTTATACTAAAAGTGAGTGAGGGGAAGTCTCCTCAAAGGGATGGATACTTCTTTCCAAAAACTCCTAAAAAGGTGGACTTGATCTCTTGGTGACCTCACAACCATTGAGTGGTAGTAATTGCTCATGAGCCAACTGAGTTGTTGATGTGTTGAAGCAAGGAACATGCCTCGTAAATCTTCTCCTATTGGTCTCCAACATTTTTTTCACAATAAATCCTCAATGTATTGAACATTTAATGCATTAGGCCATATGATATAACAAATATCTCCTAACCTTCATGAAAACATTGTAGATTGAAAAAGATATTATCAAATGCAAAAGGATAGGTTAAAATGTGCCACAGGATGTTTAGATGGGCCTTGAATTGTACTTACTTTGAAGGCCCATCAAAGCCCATCGTGAATTAGTTTGTCATTCGATGTATACTTCCTACACCATATAATCTATTAATGATAAAGATGATAATTGATCTACTCTTAGCTACTCTTACATATTTATGTTATTATCATAGATGAATTATATTAGTTTGAATCCCTAAACATGCAAATAAAAGAATTATTAGGAGGAAATGAATTATACTCTTAAATAGTTTTGTTAGGAATTTTATATATCTTTGAATTCACTAAATTTAAATTGTCAGCCAAATTTTATAAACTTCAAGTTACAATGCATTCTTGTTCATATCCAAACTTACCCTATGCAAATTTAGTAAAAAATTAAGTACAAAATACTCAAACCCTATTTCTAACCATGAATTGATGAAGTGAAGAAACCTATTTCATTATACAATCTAGATTACTAATTATGAAATCTATTTTACGTTCACAACCCAAATTACTATTTTATTCTCAATTATGGCACATATAACTCAAAAACGATCTCCTCCAAAAATAAGATTGGAAACTATCACAAGCTATGTTCTCAAATCTATAGAACAACTACTTCATTCAAAATCCATTATGCAAAACTAATCCCTAGGGTGCCACAAATCAAAAGTAAACTCAATCAATGTATTGCAAAATAACTCAAATTATTTCCTATGTACAATTACATTCCAAGCGAACTAAGCATATGAATACATAACCTATAGCTTCCTAACTTGAAATCTATCTGAGAAATTAAATAACACACAACTTCGATTTATCTAAACAAGTCAACATAAATTAAAAATATATCAAGGCTTGCTACAAAATAAAATAGATGAGAAGTTATCTATTCAAACGATCATTACACTACAAATCAAATAATCATCATGCATGAAATCGAGTAGCAAACACATTGTAAATGACATGATATTCTCCAAGCATTAACACGCGATTTACACCAAAGAATGAAACATTGTTCCTAATCAATTATGAGAATCCAAACTAAGCACAAGGTACAAGAGTCTCTTTCCAACATTATATAAATCCACATGTAATTAAAACACTTCCAATTAGAAGAGGGGATTCAATCTAAAATATAAGAATTCATTTCTGAAAAATCTGTTCTAAACCAAAACCTTCTTCTTTAGCATTCACAAGATCGTGAGAGTAATCAAAGAAGTCAATGCATGCAGAGTACGCTCATAATAATGATCATCAAACTTAGAAAAAACTTAATGGACATTACAGTAGCTATCTAAACTCAGATCTATGAAAGCATTAAAGGAAACTTAAGTACAATTCTAAGTATAGAAATTCAGGAAATCATTAATGGAAGAAAATGAATATTTAAGTATAGTTATGCCTAATGAATTCAAAACACACCTCCTACTTAACAAAAACTATTATAGGACTCGATTGAGGCTTGTGGTGGGTGATTGCCACAACCTAGAACAAGTCTAACTTAATTCAATAATTCACAGATCAAGGAGACATAAATTCTCATATATAAATAGATATCAAGACAACTATATTAAAAACCTTCAATAAAACATAAGTCTGAGATTTTCAAAATAGATTCAAATGATATTGTGTCACAATATCCTTGTCACTAGCTCAGTCTATGCATGGAACCTCTCATACAAACACTAGGACTTTTTAAAGAACTCAAGCCTATGAATGGTTACAAAAACATTACCAAATAAAGAAAATACATCTATGATCTAGGCTAATTTATGTTAGGCTAAATCCCCAAGATCACTTCACAAGATCATAACTAAAATATTCCATTCATGACACTAAATTTGGATCAAGGAAACTAACACTATGCTTATGAAATAAAATAACTATCTTCGAGATGCTGACAGTTGATTGGTTGCATGATATCAAGCCTGAAAAAGAGTATCAATTTAAGTATTGAACTGAGTACAAAATAACTTCTCCAAAAATTGTCTCTTCATGTATTTGTGGGACTAGTGTTGGACCTCCGATGACCTGTCCACGTACTCAAGTGTCTTCCCTATATTTAAGAGTCCATCTGTAGATCAGACAATTAAGTCAAGAATATAAATTTATTTAACATCCACCTAAACCAAACAAGTTATACGAAAACAATCCTTATTAGTAATTCTCACCTCCAATGTAAAGTAACATGGTTTGGTCAGTGTGGAGTGATTTTATGGTGCCAAAAAGGAGTAAAGTAGGATAAATGATAGTAAGAACGGTAGGATAGGGTGTCAAAAAGCGTACAAAAATAAGGCCCAACAAGTTTTATTAGACTTAGAGGCTTGGAACATGTGAATATGTGAAGGTTACCATATTTTAACTCCATTACAAAATGTTTCAACTTTCGCTACTTTATTTCCATTAAATAAAAATCCATGTAGGCACCATTTTGTAGTGTTAGTGGTAGTATAACTACTTATTGTTTGTTTAATTCTAAGGGAGATCCCCCAAAACTTACTAGTATCTTGTTTAAAACACATATATTGATTAATTCAACTCTTTGAGGGGTCAACTACAATGAATATCTATCTTCATGAATCAAAATTATAAAAAAATAGGTTCATAGTCCACTTGAATGTTTGATGTTGGCAATGTGAAATTTGGACAACCTATGAGAACGTGTTTAGTCACCTGGTTTATTGCATGTAACATCTCCAAAACATATTTTGTACAACCATTAGAGAAATTTTGAGGCCTAAAATGGTCCTCAAAATAAAAATGTACAAGAAAAATCAACTTTGTAAGAACCAATAGGATTCAAGATGATTATGTTAACCATGGGGGATGATTCACCATTTTTGGAGTAAAAATGTAAAATGATTTAAAAATAAAAAATAAAAAAACACTACTTTTTCAACTTGTATTTTCAACTTGTCTCCCCGTGGTTTTACTCAAATTTCGAGCAAGAGCACTTTTTGTATGCAAAAATTAATTACTCATAAAAACAGTACCCATGTTGCCTACTTGTAATGACCCTTGCAACACAAAAAATGAGAAATACATGAAAAATGTGATGGCAATCACATTTTTCATGTATCAAGGTCCAACAAAATTATGCAATATAGGTATGCATCCAACGAGTGTTCCCACTCGAAATTTGAGTAAAATCATAGGGAGATAAGTTGAAAATACGAGTTGACAAGGTAGTTTTTTATTTTTCCCCTCTAAAATTTGTTAATGGCATCTAATCTTATTTTAATATTTCCACTATTATTTTATAGTATTCCTTAGGAGACTCATTTTAGACCTCAAAATTTCTCTAATGATTATATTACAAAACATTTAGGAAATGAAAAGTTTGTTTTAAATCATAATTACACTATTAAGAGATGGACAATATATAGCTAGATTGTTCGTCGCAATTTCCCAATCTATGAGGTTGAGTATTTTTGTTGTACACTAAAATTTCGCCATATGTGAGGTTGAATATTTTGGTATTACTTGAGGAATTTTTTTTTTTGGAAGTAGTAAGAAAGAGTATATGTTGGATCTACTTAATATTAAAGTCAATAAAGGGAAACTTAACAAAATTAGGTAAGTAGCAAAAGCTTAGAAAAACATCAACAAAAACTGGAATCTTTTTTGTTGAAATGTGGCAACAAGAATATTCCAATTTTAATTTGTCCTTGAATTAAAATTGAGAATTAAAATTCGAATTTAGGCTCACTAGTTGTTTGAAAAATAAATAATTAATTCATCTTGAGTTAATTAGTTGGAGAAATTCAAACATGAAGTCTTTGTGAAGTCATGAAACAATTATCCCTTTGATTGAGGAAGTTATCCCTTAATTAAGGAGATAAGGATGAGTTATATTTAAGTTGTAATTTGTTATCTCAGTTAACTGAGTTAAGACCAGTTAAATTAGTTCCAAACAGTTTGAGGAACTAATTGTGAGTTTAGTCAATTAATGCATGCATGTGTGAATTTAGTGTACTCCAGATAACTGAATATTATCTCATAAATAACTCATGCATGTCAGTTCAAACAAAGGCCCAATTGAGATTAAAGGCAGGGACACTGTACTATCAGTTGCAATAATTCTCTTATAAGAAGATCTCTTGCATGTAAAAGGAATTCATTCCTTGAGATTTGCACAATTTTAAGTGTTTTGGAGAAATGTGTGACATTAGTGTCACACAAGGTTATAGGTAGAACACCCAGGGAAAACATCGCAAGGAAATATGAGGCTTGGAGGACAGAGGGAGAGGCATATGAGTTGTCTAGTCTATATATGAGCAGTGAGAGGTATTGTACTGAGAGTTGGATAGCTGTGAGAGTTAAAGCTTTGTGTAATCCTGAGATATTTCCACTTGTATGATAATACAGATAGCGGCATTTCATGTGTATTGATTCTTCTTCTCTATTATATGTGTTCTGTTTGATCTTGCTCAAATCGATTAAGCTTCCGCAAGTTTGATTGTAGAAGTAGACTAAGTATTTTTCTTGAGTCTATTGCATAATCAGGTTAATCTATAGTGAGAATTTCTACATGGTATTGGAGAAAAAGTGATCAAAGTTGTGAACAACATACTGAGAAGGGAAAATTTGAAGTTTGAAGTTCTTGATTTTAGGTACAAAATCAAATTCTTATCACACCTCAAAGTTCACCAATGGCGTTCAATGGCTTGAGACTTGAGTATGCATTAGATGGCAGCTCGAATTACATAGCATGGAAGGATCACATGGAAGCGGTATTAGAATACAATGGTTTGAAGGATTTCATTGATTAAGAAATCCCCAATCCAGCTGCTGCTAATGCACAAGAATTGGCGGAATGGAGGAAGTGTGTCATGAAGGTAAGGAGGATTCTTCTAGATTGAGTTTGAGACCATATTGTCTCGAATCTCCATGGGAAGGGGACTCCATTTTCAATGTGGAAGACATTGAAGGTCATATATTAGAACAGTAGTGACCAGAGGAAATTGGCGCTTAAGGACAAGCATCAGAAAATCAAGTGTGAAAAGGGTGACACTGTTTATACATATTTGAACAAGCTCACCAACTATAGACATGAGCTTGGTAGTGTAGGAGTAATGACAGCCGAGGATGATATGGTAAGCCTTGCTCCCCTCGGTCTTCCAAAGAGCTAGAATAGCTACAAGGACTCAGTGAATGGAAGAGAGAAACTGTTGGATTGGGAATGACTGTGGTTGGATCTGATGCAGGAGGAGATCAGGAGGTGCAATAGAGATGGTTCTTCATCTAAGCATGATAATGAATAAAATCTAGCCTTATCAATTAAGGCAAGGAAAGGGAAAGGGAAGGCTTCCCATTCCAATTCAAGTCCTTCCCATGGTGGGAAGAAGATTGACAAATATAAAGTGAGATGCTTTAATTGTCATGAGGTGGGCCATTATGCTACTAATTGTCTATTGAAGAAATCAAAGAAGGGATCCTCAAAAGGATCAGAAGGTGAGGCACTGGCCTCTTAGTTCACATTGGATTTTACCCTCATCGCATGCATGGTTTCATCAATGGTGGGTTGTGTTTGGTACCTGGACAGTGGAGCCTCATTCCGCATGACTGGAGATAAGGGTTTATTCAGTACCTTGGAGGAGAAATACCTCAAGATGCACATAGAGATGGTAGATGATGGAAAGTACCATGTTTCAGGTGAAGGCACAGTTGTTTTTTAGAGGGAGCATGGAGTTCCTCTCACCCTGACTAATGTAAAGTATGTGCCTGGACTGAAGAAGAACTTGGTATCAGTCATGATGTTGGAAGAAAAAGGCTATGATGTTGTCTTCAGTAAAGAAAAGGAATTTTTGAGACTTACATCCATGGGTCAGACCAAGAGGATTGGGATTCGAGTGAAGAATCTCTACAAGCTGGAGGTAGATGACTATGTTGCATTGAGTTCGAAAGAAGAATTAGTGCAAATCCAAGACATTGGCGAGTTATGACATAGACGGTTGGGCCACATGCATCATGGGGCCTTGAAGATAATGCAGCAGATTCCTACCGGACTTCCCAAAGGTAAACTTGAGCAAGGACAAATGCAAAGGTTGTACCATGGGAAAGTATGCGAAGTCTTCCTTTCATGGTCGAGATAGTCGATTTGAAGCAATCTTGGAGTGAGTTCATACAAATCTGTGTGGACCATTCTCGACAACCTCCACCACGAAACAAAGGTATTATGTGATTTTCATTAATGATTTTTCTCATAAATGTTGGATCTATTTCATGCAGAAGAAGGATCAAAGCTTCTCAAGATTTTGTGAGTTCAAAGATTTGGTTGAGAAAGAATCAGTGGAGAAGATCGGGTTCTTGAGAAGTGACAATGGTGGAGAGTATGTCTCTCAAGAGTTTAAGGACTTATGTGCAGTGGAAGGAATTAAATGGGAGTTGACGACACCTCATAACCCACAACAAAATGGGGTGTCTGAGAGGAAGAATAGAATGATTGTGGGGGCATATCGGGCAATGCTGCATGACCAAGGCCTACCACTTCACTTGTGGGTTGAGGCATGCAACACTATAGTCTATTTGCAAAATAGAAGCCCGCATCGCATTATTGGGATGAAGACACCAGAGTAAGCTTTCTCTAGGAAGAGACCAGATGTGGGTCACTTCTAGATCTTTGGCTCATCAGTATATTTCCATGCGACCAAGGATGGCCAAAAGAATCTCTAGTCGACAGTTGAGTTGGGAATACTTGTGGGGTACACTTATACACCTCACAACTATCAAGTGTACTTGCCTACCAATCAGAGGATACTGGTTCACAGAGATCTTAAGTTTTATGAGAAGAAGGCCATGCGATTTTCCCTTGAGAGGGACCTCCAACTATAGGCTGTGGAGGAACTTTTGGTTCCTTAGGAGGAGGAGCCTCAGACTGATGCAGAGCATCCACATGCAAAGATTCTAGGAGTGGAAACATCCACTCAAGCAGAGTCTTCTAGAGATGGGCGGAAGCACACAAGAGAAGCTGATAGATTATTGTTAGCTATGAGAGAGAATGTAGGAGAGCCATCTTCTCATCACAGACAAAGGAGGTCACCTGATAGGTACACTAGATACATGGCCCTTGTTAGGTAATGTGTTGAGACTGAACCATATTCCTTTGAGGAAGCAGTGCAGCAGCCAATTTGGGTTGGTTATGGTGAAGGAGTATGACTCCATAGTTCGGGACAATGTTTGGGATGTGGTTCCAAGATCGAAGAACAAGTCAGTTGTGAGTTCCCATTAGCTTTACAAGGTAAAACAAGCTGCTGATGGTAGTGTGGAGAAACATAGGGCAATGTTTGTTGCCCATGGTCTCTCATAGGTCGAGGGGATCAACTGTGATGAGAATTTTTCTCTTGTAGCAAGGTCTTCATCTATCAAATCGATGTTGGAACTATCATCACATATGGGTTGGAAGATCCATCAGATGGATGTGAAGACTACATTCCTCAATGGCAAGATTGAGGAAGAGGTGTACATAGAGCAGCCGGAAGGTTTTGAGACCTTCGATCGTGATTTGCATGTGTGCTGACTCAAGAGAGCTTTGTACGGGCTGAAGCAAGCATCTCGTGCTTGGTACACTAGGATCGACAACTACTTCTTGGGGTGGGCTTCACAAAGAGTGAAGCGAATGCGAATGTGTACCACATCATGGTAGAAGGTAAGTAGTTGATCATTTTTCTTTATGTTGATGATCTCATATTGACAGTTGAGGGTCAGTTGATCATGTCTTGCAAGGAGGACCTTGTAGGAGAATTTGAGATGAAAGACATGGGTCTCATGCACTACTTCCTTAACATGGAAGTGTGGCAGAAGGATTTGGAGTTATTTGTGTCTCAAGGCAAGTATGCCAATGAGATACTCAGGAGATTCCGCATGGAGAAGTACAAGCCCATGCATACTCCTCTATCAGGTAACTAGAGGAAGGAGGATGCTACTTCAGGAGTAGTAGATGCTACTATGTATCAGCAGCTTGTGGGTTCACTGATGTATTTAGTGAACATACGACCAAATTTGTGCTATGTGGTGAACCAGCTGAGTCAAGCTATGGTTCAGCCTACCAAGATGTTTTGGAAGGCATTTAAGCATGTTTTGAGATACCTCAGAGGCACATCTCAATATGGATTATGGTACAAACAGATAGAGGAAGTGAAGCTACAAGGCTCCACAGATGCAAATCGGGCATGGAGTCCATCAGATTGGAAGAGAACATCTGGAGGATTTTTCAACCTTGGGTCAGCTACAGTTTCTTAGTACAACAGGAAATAGCTCAGCTCAGCAGAGGCTGAATACATGGCTATGATTAAGGTAGCATGTGAGGCCATTTGGATGTGGACAATTCTAATTGGTTTGTTTGATCAGAGGATGGATCCCACTATGATCTATTGTGATAATCAGAGTTGTATCAAACTCTTTGAGAATCCAGTACTTCATGACAGGTCCAAGCACATTGACATTTGGTATCATCATATCAAAGACTCTTTGGCGAGGAGGATCATGTTGTTGAAGTATATTTCGACCGAGGAGAAAGATGCTGACATTTTGACTAAGGCATTGTCAAAGTGTAAATTTGAGTTCCATAGAGACAGGATCGGGGTAGCAGATAATCCCTTTTTTGTTGAGAGGGAGTGTTGAAAAGTGGCAACAAAAATATTCCAATTTTTATTTTTCCTTGAATTAAAATTGAGAATTAAAATTTGAATTTAGTCTCACCAGTTGTTTGAAAAATAATTAATTAATTTATCTTGAGTTAATTAGTTGGAGAAATTCAAACACGAAGTCTTTGTGATGTCATGCAACATTTATCCCTTTGATTGAGGAAGATATCCCTTAATTAAGGAGATAAGGATGAGTTGTATTTGAGTTGTAATTAGTTAGCTCAATTAACTGAGTTAAGTCTAGTTAAATTAGTTCCAAACAGTTTGAGGAACTAATTGTGAGTTTAGTTAGTTAATGCATGCATGGATGAAACTAGTGTACTCCAGATAACTAAATATTCTCTCATAAATAACTCATGCATGTCAGTGCAGAAGAAGGCCCGGTTGAGATTAAAGGCAGGGACAATGTACTATCAGTTGCAAGAATTTTCCTATAATAAAATCTCTTTCATGTAGAAGGAATTCATTCCTTTATACTTGTGCAGTTTTATAGTGTGTTGGAGCAGTGTGTGTGATTAGTGTCACACAAGGTTACATCTGGAACACCTAGGGAAAATAATGCAAGGAAATAGGAGGCTTGGAGGACAGAGGGAAAGGCATATGAGTTGTCTATTCTATCTATGAGCAGTGAGAGGTATTGTACTGAGAGCTGGATAGATATGAGAGCTAAAGATTTGTGTAATCCTGAGATATCTCCACTTGTATGATAATACAGATAGCAGGGCTTTTAGCTGAGGCTTTCCACAGACCATTCTTCTGTGTTTCATGTGTATTGATTCTTCTTCTTTGTTATATGTGTTCTGTTTGATCTTGCTCAAATCGATTAAGCTTTCGCAAGTTTGATTGTAGAAGTAGATTAAGTATTTTGCTTTAGTCTATTGCATAATCAGGTTAATCTATAGTGAGAATTTCTACATTTTTCTTTTAAAAATTACCTAATCCACCTTTATAGAGTCATAAGGTTAAAAAAGCTAGGAAACTCATGAAAATCTTAACAAAATCTCAAACGTTTTTTTTTGCAAGAACACTTCAAATCTATCCACCAATAGCATAGTAGATAAATGAAATTCAATAATAATAAAAAATAACATATTTTGCTAATGTAAAGAAATATAGTAAATGCAAAAAAATATATTCAAAAGGTAATTAATAATCAGTCAATGATAAATCAATTTTGTAGTCCCAAACTTTGACCAGGACTAGTAATACATTCATATAACCATACTCAAAAGCAATGTGATAGTGTTCCTTGTTATATCTCAAAATGTCACCCCCTTGGGTTTGTTAAGAAAGAACATCATATTGAATTAATGAAGATGCAAAAATTGGTTCATGTAAGATTCATAGAAGTAATGTTTTTCACCGCCAATGCTCCCCATATACTAGCATACAACATTGTTAGGCCTGATAATGCTCTAGATGACTTGAAAGGGAGAGTTGAAGGGTTCAACAACTCTCTGGTTACACTACAAAAGAGAGTTGAAGTGGCAATGTGAATGGATAATATAAAATAGGGTCAAATTTTATCACCTTTTGAGGATAAGTATTAAAATACATATCAAACATGGTCAACAAACTGTCTAGATTCAATGTGATCACTCCTTCAAGTTATATATAAAATCAATGGCATTCATGGAACAAAAGCATAAATTTGATTGTAAGGAAGTGTTATAATAATATATAGTTGTGGGCTTCCTTATGATAAGCCACATACATTGAGTGCCTTTATAATGATCTATGGTGAGAGGGAGATCATAAATTGATATTTTGGAGGAGAAACAATTGTAACACCATGGTATAATACAAATAATTAATTCTTTCCGCTAGCAAATAATTTCTCTTTATTGATTAATTCATTTCATTTTTTATCTTCATGTTAATGCTAATGAGTGCTGCAAGAAGATGAATTTGATAAAAAAAAATTTTTTTGTTGTTGTATGGAATTGATATAGGGAGCTCATGAGTAAGGATTCCCAAGAACCTCTCTAGCTAGCTACACTAGAGATTTGCTTCATGATAGAAGGTGCAGCATAATTCTTCTCCTCACTTATTAGCGAGATTAATATATTGGGAAACCCACTATCTCTGACAAACCTTGGGTAGGCCTATGGGTATAGAGCATCCTACTACTGTAGGAGGAAATTTATATTAACAAAATTGGTGATTCTGCTTGGGAACTCCTAGTGAGTCCTTTTTTGTAGCTTTTGTTTGATAATTTAATAGCTTTCTTTACTTTTATAAATTTTGTATAGTGATTAGGAGTTATTGGAAAATTTGTTTATGAAGGTCGTTTACCTAATAACTTCATATTTGGGTTAAAAATAATTTCATTTCTCCTTTGCATGCATAGTAGAGAGTAACAATGCTCTAGTTTTCTCTTCCATTCACTGAGTCCTTGTAGCTATTCTAGCTCTTTGGAAGACCGAGGGGAGCAAGGCTTACCATATCATCCTCGGCTGTCATTACTCCTACACTACCAAGCTCATGTCTATAGTTGGT
>Ga0115851_100988_pt1 | contig 14347 bp, 14 predicted proteins | sample InSIn2gowninarea_FD_83865 | JGI IMG/M metagenome (GOLD analysis project Ga0115851, IMG submission 83865)
GAGCTCTTACTCTTGTCGAGATCCTTGGGCACTTTTTCCTTCCCCTTCCATGGGGGAATATAGGCGGGCAATTTTGTTGGAGGGTGCATAGCTTGAAATTTGAGGATTGGGATCTCGTTGACCACGAGAAGTTCCCTCATCTAGAAACCACGCAGCTGATGAAGCCCAAGCAGAACACCACGGTAAGGGTTATCGAATTGGAGCCGCAAAAGTGGTGACAAGGAATGGAAAAGGTAGGGTTACTAAACCTACTCTGGGTGTTGCATTTCCACCGTACCCCAATAACAATATTTTTCATCAGGCAGCTGCTCTACCTGATGCATGGTGGATGTTTGTGGCTGGAGGAGCCCATCACCATCACGGACCACTTAATCCACCACATTACCTGGCTCCCATGCAAAGGAGAGGACCCTGCAGATGTCTTGGAAGGGAAGAGAAGTGGCTTGGCCATCACGGAGGCCATGAAGAAGAAATACAAACTAGAGAAGAAGAAAAGGGGCTACACCATATCTAGCATCAACAGCAAAGTAGTAAAGGTGGTGACCTAGATACTGCCAAATAAAGTTATGTGTAAGTGCTACGCAAATGAGGTACCCACGTCAGTGGTGGCACTTGCTAAGCAGTGCACAGAGGGGGTCTTTCCAACTGGTCTGAGTTCCTATGCAAGGATTCCCTAGAAAATTGTCTTGAGGCCCAGGAACAAGGCAAAACATTCCACTATGCATGGCTTCTATTGTCCATAGTGCTCGTGACAGGGGAATTGTCGGATGACAGTCAGTTCCCCACAATTTATAGGAACCTGCTGAAGGCCATGAAGTATGCTTCGCTTTGGGCCATGAAGGATGCAAACTGGATCCACGATAGTAAGATATTCTCGATGTTCATGGAAATGAACATCAGAATGGGGATTAAACGCAAGTCCTGGTTATCACCCACTATCTACAATAGCCTGCAATGTTTTGCAGAATTTAAAGTGGACCTCCATAGCATCGATATCAGAGTGCACAAGGGCCCAACCAAGCAATGGAAAGAGCTACCCTTTGTAGCCATGAAAGATGTAATTTTTGATGTACTGGAATGGCCGCCGGAGTGGCGTGCCCCAGACATCGCGGCAATGGAGAAGTCTACAGTGCAGAAAAATAAAGAGGAGACCAAACTGCGCATGGTGCAATTGGTAGAGAAGAGAAGGAAAGAAGTTGTGGTAGCAAAAGCACAGGAGGTGCAAGACACTGCATAGACAACAGTAGAATAGAAAAAGGCAGCAACAACAACAGTATAGGAGGCCACCAATAAGATGCGCGAGGGCCAAAAGTCGCCTTCACATGGGCAGGAAACAAAGTTAGAGGAGGGCATCGTGGACCCACAAACCGTATCAACACAACTGAAGAGCCAACACCCCAGCGAGTGTACGGGGCCACACAAGAAGGTCAAGGCATCAAAGTTGTCTACTGACCCAATCACCCTTGCTAAGGGTGATCTGCACAACATTGGTGAGACGGTGCATGATGTCACCTCTGAGGCCCTCCAAAACTTTGTGCAAGAGAATCAAATTGTGTTGGGGTCCTCAAAGCGTAGCTGCAGGAGTTGCAAGTGTGCACTCCTTAGGCTGGTACCCTTTCAACTAGCCACATAGTAGGGACAACTGTAGTAGAGCAGGTGATGCGTGATTGGACAAAAAATACAATAGTGCTGCTAGAAGGGGCACTGGTGACAAAAAATGAGGCCGACAGGCCTACGATTAGCACACTAAAAGCTATCGGCATCAACATGGCTGCACTCCCGTAGGAGACTTTATATGTTTTGCAAGATGGAATTACTATAGAACTATGGGCTAGGGAGAGTGGCGTGCTACAAGTGCTGAGCGAGCAAAAGATCAACATGGAGTAGTTGAGCTTGCAGCGCGACGAAATGGTGTCACAAAATAGGTAGATGGTGCAAGTGCTGGAAGAAGCCTATCATATGGTCCCTGAGCTGGCCATCCCAGCAGAGGTGCGTGTCAGTAGGCTAGCAGCAGGGGTGCACGAGGCACGAGAAGAAATGACTAAGGTTTAGCTGGAGCTGAACCTTTAGATAGCAGAGCTGTAATTGAAGGCACAATTGTCCATCCCTACAGAAGTAAGAGAACAGCATGCCAGCGCTATTATCTTAGGGCTGGAAGAGATGGGCAGTGTAGTAAGGGACTGCACTAGAATGTTGGAGGAATCATTTGAGGTCCTCATGAATCTGCAAGAGGACCCCAACATCCAACACTTAGAGATAGAGGCACGTGAGCTCTAGCAAAAGTATGACATCATCAAAGGGACCACGCAGATGGTGGCCCTCACTTAGAGGCTCGCATGAATGCAACAGGCCAAAGCATTGAAAGAGCAAGTGGATGTAGCATGACACCGAGAAGGCACACATTTAGCCTTGGATTGAGGAAGCCTTCACCATTAATGCAACAATTGAAGGCAAGCTCACACAAATGAAGGGGACATAGGAATAGATGCAGGGAAGCATTTCTGACACAGTAGTCTCGAAACTCTGGTATAGGAGATTCAACATGCAGCCACTCAGTGCACTACTGACATTGCAGCGGTTCAAACAGTGTTGGAGGGGCTTCGTGCAAAGATCTTCGCATCGACATAGCGACTCAAGGGCGAGTCACGATGTTTGTGTTGGGGGTATGTTGGGCATGGAATCCCCCCAAGCCATGTTTTGGGGCTTAAAGACCAAGTTTTGACCAAGACCATTGTAAAGACTCAGCGATTTGTGGGTGCGGAGCGCGAAGTCATAATAGAGTCACAAGGTTTTCCTCCCTTGTTTTTGCAATGTAAAGTCACCTTGATAGACCTGCCCATGGTCTGCGGACCATGGGATTGTATAAATAGAGCGAGGCTCTAAGTGTAGAAACAATCAAGGAATTAGGGAATAGAATAGAAACATGATGTGTCTAAGGGATTGAGTCGAAGTGTAAGTTGTGTCTTTGGGTCATAGAGTAGGAGAAGGCTCTGATGTTGTGTGCACAGAAGCCTAGTAGTCTGCAGCTGAGTGCGTAAACCCCTGCAGTTGAGTGCATAGGGTAGGTCGAGTCTATAACTGTGGGAAGAATTAATAAAGAGAATTTTTACCATATTCATGTGTATCTTTTCCTATTTTATGTATTATTTAGTATAATTTACAAGTTTACTATTTATTTGTTGCACGAACATATATGAATGTGTTGTATAAATAAATATAAAATAAGGCATCCATTTATGCAAAGATAATTAACCGGTATATAGTGCAGAGCGTTGTTCCAGCAGCGTGGGAGTCCCACAGTCCCTTGTTAGGGCTGCACGAAGGAGAATACATCAGGACGCGAAGGACAGGGAAGTGTGTGAAGCAACCTACACACAGGGACTAGTAGTTGGACCAAATCAACCCCTCAGAGATCTCAAGGGTGCGGAAACCTGGTTCCAGCACCCCCCCATACTACTTCGGGTGAGACCTTAGTTCGCGCTCCATGGATTGTTGCAGAAAGGGCCACTAGTATAGGGATTTGCTTGGCTAACTAACTTTGAACCTAGGTCAGGCCCTAACAAGCCAACACTTGGCATTGTCATCTTATCTAAAAGGAACAAGAGTTGTCCAATCCAGTCAACCTACACATTAAAAAGTGAAAACTACAACTTTTGATACTAAAAACATGTAATTTGTCCAACACTACTTTCTATTTAATTTTCATGGCCTTTCTTCAAAGAATGTGCTCAAGATGAGAGTAATTTCATGAAGAACCATATGATTAATCAAGAAAATGAGGAGGAAAATTTACCTTTTTCACGACCCAACACATGTGTGGATCTCAAGACAAGCAAGGTAAAGTACAAGAGGACTTGTACAACTACCAACACTTTGTTATTTGTTATGTCTCTTTAGTCGGTGATACCATACTGCAAAATATGTACTGTTCAAAGTGAGTCTTGGTCAAAACACGATGCTTGCACTTTAACTAGTACCACCTACTCTAATCGGTACTTTTGTGTTAACCCTTGTCAGCTCATTCAAGTAGAGTAAGGTGAGGGGGAAAGCCTTAACTAGTATTGTCAGAGGTATACATAAAATATTTCTCTGAAGGGATAACCTCTTCTTCTCTAAATAAGTCGAGATCCCTCTTCTACCTCTAAAACAAATAAGTGCCTATGCAGAGTTCTTTGAAAAATTAAAAAAAAATAAAAATGAAAAATAAATAAGCCGAAAGAAGAGAAAGGCTCGCTAGCAGCAGAGCGAAGCATGTGTTCCTAAATGACTCTGTCAGGGTGTTGTCCAGGCCTACTGGTAGTAGAGAAACACCATATATGAAACTAAGACTCTGACATCGTTATTACTTGTGCACCAATATACCCCTCATCTGCAATTGAAACAACTAACTTGACTTGGCTTGGAATGTGTGTTGACTGATCAAGAAAATGGAAAGGGACTATATATTTAAATCAATCTTAGTGTTGAAGCCATGACGATCAAAGAATCAGACAATAATTTCAGAGGAGTTAGACTTGCTTTTCATGAACAAGGTTTGTACAGAGAGCTAGAGTTCTACTAGCATGTCACCAATGTTGTAGTGGCTACAACCACCCTCCAAATTTTTTCCTTCATTTCATTTTGGAAACTCCCTCCTTGAAATCATGATGGCTATACTTTACTCATAAGGTACTTATGTTTCTTTGATTTCATTTACCGTTTAACAGCTTGTGTGCTCTCACTTTTCCCATCATTTAACCAAAAATACACCCAGCACTTGGTTCACTCTGGTTAATCGGAGGTCAGGAAAAACTACGCAAACCTAGAGGAAAACTTGTCTTCCCCTCAGGAATTTCATAGAGAAGCTCAACAGCTACCCTGCACTATGAAATTGTGCAGCATAGACCAACGAACATTGCTCCATAATTTCACAGAACTGGTTGAGCTGCAATGCTCTCCTGAAATGTTTGGAGCAGCCCAGACTAGCTACATTTTTCTCTGGAATTGCGCAAAACTTGCTAGCTGCACTACTCTCCAGAAATACATAGAGCATCCCATCATCACTGCTATGGAAAATTGCACAGAGCTGGCCAGCCAGCAAGAGCCACTTAGTCTAGAAAAATGCAGAAGTGTTCTCTCCTTTGTTGTCCGTCGCATGTGCTGCTAGGTTGCCCGATTCCCTCCAAAATTGTACAATCCTTCTCTGCATGCCAGGTAGATTTTCCCAAAAAATAAAAAACTCAAAAGGAGAAAAAGCATCCCTAGATTTTAAGGATCTATTTTTAGCAGCAGGAGTTACATGCCAAGTAATTTTTATAAACTCCACACCAAGTGTCACTTTTTCCTAGATTTGTGGCATGTGTTCCATAAACCCTAATTTCACTGGATCTATTTAAACGATTTCTTAGAGGTCTTTCTTGACATTTGATCTTGCAGAGATGGAATTCTTGAGGCATCTAGGAACCTTTGGCATAGTTGGTGCAACTTTTCTGGGTAATTTTTTATTTTCATGTATTTTGCCACTTTTCTGTTGCCTTTTAGTTTTCAACTTGTATGAGTGTTGTTTCCCTGGTTTTATTGAATGACTGATGGTGTGTGTTTTATCCTTTAGAAGTGTTGTTTCAAGTTTTTCATTACCTTTCCTTAGTGTCGCATGCATAACATTGTTTTTTCACTCATAGTTTCTGTTGTAGTAACTTGCTTCATGAGCTTCTTGGTTTTGTCATTTCACTGATTTTTGCACTTGCTTGAAATTCATACATGTTTATTTCACTCATATCTACACCAACTTCACATACACATTCAGTCCTTTGTGTTTTCATGTTTCCATTAGGTAGATTTGGGTTGACTTGGACCAGATCTTTTCTGTCCCAGCATGCTATGTGCATTCCTGGTAGTCAAGTCTCTGCCTTGCCTCTTGCAATTGCGCAAAGGCTACCCACATTGTCTCCCATATATGCTCTACACAATCCTGGGAGGAAGCACCCAGTCCTTCCCATTGGAACTGTACGATGCACAATTTCAGCCAGCAATCCAGCTTGACTGTTCTACAAATTGCATAGTTTCAGTATGTATTCAGCCTCATTGGAAGCTAAGATTGCGCAATGCGCATTTCCAACTGACAATCTCCTGACCTCATAAAGTCAATGCTGCGCAATCTTGCCCAACAGTCACCAGTTTGTTGCCCGAATGTTTCCCAGGTTGCTTGATGTTTTTAGCTAACATTGTCTCGCCATGAGTGTCTTCTTTGTCTCCAGGTACCATAGGTTTTTGAGCAACTTCTTAGCAGTACAGGTGTCATGGCCTCCAAGAGAGATGGATTAAAAGACACAGTTGAAAGCAGTACTGGGGATGTGGCTGAATAGAGGTCTTGCCTGTGTACATAGACACACACTTGTTCATCGAGAACAACATCAAGAACACATGGCAAGACATCAATACTATTTTCTCATGTAGCTTTGAGGAGAATATGGAGGACCAACAAGTCTATGTGAACATCCATAAGTTAGGATTTTACAAGGTTGCATGCAAGTACTCGAATTCACGTGCGCAGACGTGATCCACTGGATTTTCTCACACATTGTTCCTGAGATAATGATACTAAGAAGTGCTAGTGGAGCAAAGCTTGCTTCCTTTTGGACGGAATATTATCAGAATATGTATCATTTTCCATTGTCAGTGAGTAGGATGGATGCACCACTCTACACTCCCAACAACACCACGAACACAAGAGACATCTTGAAGTGTTGGGTAAGGGAGATAACAAAGTTCAATAGGACACCTAACCAGATATACAGGACAAAGACAATAAGGAAGGCATACTAGTTCTTGGTGATTTTCGCATGCTGCTTTTATGGCCAAGGGAGTACAGAGACCTTCCCGCATATTTGGGTTGTTATGTTGGATCAACTAGAAAGTGAAGACAAACCTTCAAATGGTCCAACATGTTGTCTCTCTAGCTGAAAGTGTTGTTTCCAATGCCCAGAGTCCGCCCAAGGATCAACAAGTAAGATTCTTCATGTCTTCCTACCTGCTCGATGCAATCTGTGCCCATTAACAGTTTCCTGGCATGGGTTGGGCATGGGAACCTTCAGAGAGTGTCGTGAATGTATATTGCAAGTTGCACTTAGATTACATCTACCATGGACTAATGGCTAGAATATCTGACCATTTCATCACCCCTATGTACAAGATGATCTTTGAATAAGATCTGCCCTACATGTCCCAGGTAGAAATGGAGCCATTGTTGAACATTTTAGATTGGTATGCCTCTCCCAAGGGCACCTTCATTAGGATGTACAATGCGGAAAAATCTCTGAATGTGTTGCCAAGGTTTTCCACATACAAGTTGGTCATGCAGGAGGTTGCACACCACATCTTGACAAGGTTATCATCTGGATTGAACAAGATTAAGAAGGAACCATTGCCTATGCTTCCTATGTGAATTGGGTTGTATGTGATTGGGAGTTTTAAAGAAGTTGATGCCAAGGTTGTAGTCTTCAATAATTTTAAGCTCAGCACCAAGAATTTCAATCCATTTGACCCACATGGATTTTGCAAGGACCATTATGCGAGAGTATACTATTCTTGGATCCACGAGGCATGTCATTGGCCAGAGGAAGACCCATGGAGATATTGTTATAACTCCTCTAGGCTAAATGAACCAATCAACATGGCAGTAGAGTGGCTAGAAGCACTCAAGGAAACTACAACAATAGCAACAACAGCAACAACAAGTAGCATACTTGTGTAAGAGGAAGATTTTTGAAAGCATAGAGATAGAGCAAAGCTACAAGTTCAAGAAAGATCCACTTGTGGAAAAGGTAGCTTTGGAGATAGATGAAAAGAGGTGAAAACATGATAGGGGGATAGTAGAAGGAAAGAGAGATAAGAAGAGACTGGAAGATGCGGAGAGGATGTTGGAGGAATTCTAATAAAAACTCAAAGAAGAACAAGATTTGTGCAAAGGAGAGAAGGAAGTGCAACATGAGCATGAATAGGAACATGAACAAGAAGTGCAAGGTGCACAGATAGCACAAACTGCATTGATATAAGTTGAAGGCCTTGAACCAGCAGCAGATGAGGAACAGGGTTAGCAGCTACAGGAAAAGGAACTTGCTCCACAGGATAAAGCAATAGTAGAACATATGGACATGGAGATGGAGCAGCCGAAACAGGATTAGGACACTGGCCTCATTCCAAAAGAAACTGAGGTCACTCCATAGGCTTCACCAACTCCAATATCAAAGCAAGTCCTGAGTGAACAAGGGGATACTCTTCTCCTTTAGGACCATCTAGGAATAGATGTGTACAACATATCCTTTGATAAGTCACAACACAAAATTGTACAAGCACGTAGAGCGCACACCCCAGATGAGCATGCATCACTGGCGCACTTTGAAGAACGAGTGATTATGTCATATGTATGAAGACATCCAACCACCTTGGTTGATGCTAAAAACTCTTATGCCAAAGCCACAAGCTCAAGTGTTAGGCTCTTGATAGCAGAAAATGAGCCCATGTCTAAGGAGTTGCAAGTGACTAGGTAGGGAGAGGAGCAATCAATAGGATCTTCCAGAGAAGAGAAGAAGAAGGCCATACTTGCTGACGTATCAGCTCTTGAGGAAGTCACGTGGAGAATGTATGATAGGTTCATGATTATGCACAAGGTAGTGTTCCATCTACATGGTCATCAACAACATTGCACCAAGATAGCACGAACACTTACAGATATACATGCCACATTTTATCATGTACAGACATGGACAATGAAGTATAAGGGAGCCCCACTTCACATGCACAAGATGATGAAGCTACAGTTAAGTTTGGACAAAGCATGCATTCAGAGTCTGATTCGGAGCTATGAAGAACCCCCACTGTTCATCACCAGTGTTGAGGCTTTGTATGCATAGTTGTACAAGAGTTTGGATGTTGTGGTGAGAAAGTACGACACCTCGTCAATTGGTACACTCACCGAGGCCAAAGAGAAGAACCAATTCATACTGGAGCTTGATGTGTACTTTGATTAGTTGATGCTCATGACCACCAGCACAGATTTGCAAGTCAGCGTAGATAACATGTTGATGTACATCGTCAGTCTGGCATTGCTTAGGACTAAGTTGTTCATGTTATAGGATGAGTTGGATAGAGGTTCCAAATCAATATACCTAGAAGAAATGGAGGCAAGAGTTAGCTTCCATAAGGACATCATCAAAGAGTATGCAGACACCATTGCGCACTACCAAGCATGGCATTAGTTCATGACTGAGGATCATGGAGAGGAGGTTGATGAGCTCGTCTTTCCACAACCACTCGAATCTTAGTGTTGCCTTGTCTAGCTGACTCAAGCCAATTTTGTCCCACATGGGTATATGTGGAATTTTTTTTTTTTTTTTAAACATGATGTAATTGAAATTCCAAGTGTCATTAGTGGAATGAAAATAGTCATATGTAATGTAAATAGTTATGTAATGAAGTTGAAGATTCATGAGGATAGTCGAAGAGTCACAAAGGGGAATGTCAAGGGTCACCCAACCCTTTGTTATAAATAGAACCTCATAACTCATAGAATAGGCTTTTGGGAGCCAAGATTTTGCTAGGCATTGGTTAGAGAGGGCTTGGAGAGTATTGTGACAAGCCTTGGCTTCTCCACAGTGTAGAGCGAGTACATCTCTTTGGAGGAGCGGGCAGTGTTGATTGTAACGTTCCACTAATGGGGCTAGTGGATATCATGGTTGTATGTATGGATGGAACTTTCACTTTTATATAATATAATAGAGTGAGCACGTTTCATGCATGTATTGTTATTATAGTTCAATTATTCTAGTTACTTTAAATGTATGCAGTTTTAACTTACACATTTATTTATGGATTATTCCATATGTGATTGTATGAATCTTATCTAAGCGTGTTATTGGTTTAACTCATCACTTTGGATTGTTTAATATTCTTCTTTCCATCTTGTGATGTCATTCAGCTCGTGTGTTCCTTTCAAGCTATGCACTATTACAGGCTTCTAAGGGACACACTTATTTTTCCCTTCCATGTGTTAGAACTTCCCCATGCATCTCTCCTGACTTGTTGCAAGGTCACACCCTTGCTTCCAATAAATATATCCTTCTTACCTCTACGCACTATCGTAGTAAAGGCATAAATTTACTACCCACTTCTGGGACTCCTACTCCAAATGGTTTGAGGTTGAGTTGGGACTTCTTATCGAGGAGATCCCTTGACATATTGGTGGGTCCAACACCATCAACAAATAGTTATATTTTGGCCTCTCTAGACCAATAGAGACGTCACACTTGTCTCTCTTGGCCTAGTCATTATTTATCATCCTTATAGGCCAATCACTGTTGGGCCATTTAGCCTCCTTCCTCCTTCACTACTCGCCATTTGCCTCCTTCCCAAAATTAGTTCTAGGATCAATAGAGCTCAAGATAAAATCTTCCCCACCATGTGTTAAATTCCTGCAAATATCTCGGTGTGCTCCTCACCCTCAACCTCCTTCCCTCTCCATCCTCAATTTTCCATTGAATGAATGTTTTGTGCACTGATCCTGGACATAAGGCCCTACTTTGATCTAAATGGTAGATTCATTTAATCCAAAGTTTGAGTGATTAGGGAAAAACACATAAAATCCCATACTTTATACATGGCCTTCACTAGTGTCTACTCCTTCCCATATTAGAGGAATAATCTTATGCATGTTAGTTTTAAAAGGTGTATCTATGTCTAGGGTTATATCGACTTACACAATTTATCTAACAAGCCTCACTACCACAAGCCTTTTGAACACATAATTTTTTATTCACACATTTTTAATCATGTATCTGTAAATATTCTGAGGTACACCATGTGTTGATCCATGACAATGGTTATGATAGATAAGTGTTTTGGCTTATGGTACTTAACGTATATAACATAAAATATCACAAAGCATAGGTACACTTATTATTTTCAATATATATAGGTGTCTAAGTAAATATTTACAATAACCATATGGGTGCAAGTGACCAAGGCAAGTGAAGCCATTGATATACCTTGCAAGATGATTGGGGTCATTACATGGTGTAATTTGTATTTTCTTATAAAAATAAATAAATAAATAACTATAAATTTTGTAAATTTCATATTAAGGGTAATATTATTTTTGAGAGAGAGAGAGAGAGAGAGAGAGAGAGAGAGAGAAGTGGTAGACTTGTACAGGACAAACAAGTTGACGAAGCCCTAAAATACACATGTTGGAGAAGAAGAGCTTTATGTGCACTTGGGACAACAACCAAAAATACCCACTAGAAAGATGTTGGAAATGATGAGGAATTTGCGAACAAAATTGATACATTTTTGTGTAAGACATGATCAATTACTGAAAGCTTGTGTTAATCAAGAACAAATGATTAAAAACTCAACTGATAAATCAAACTCGAAGACAGTAGAAATAGTAAGAGATGAGAAAAATTAGGGTGAAATTACATCTAAACACAAAACCATTGAATAAATGCCAGAGAGAAAAGAGGAGAATTTTGTTGAAGTAGAGGAGCATAGCTCCTCCAAAATGTAGGAAAAAATCGGAAAAAGGCCTAAAGTGGAATTTCATGGAGAGTTCTGAAAAATTAGACCCCCAACTTGTGATGGAGAAATGGAAGAAGTAGTTGAAGATTTGTTTCTTAACATTATTCAATACTTGTAGGTATATGACTATCCAACAGAGTTAAAGGCCACCTATCAGTTGCAAGGAAAATATTCTTTATGGTGGGAGGAAATAAGGATCGTTCACAATTTAGAAAATAAGGAGGTTGATTGGGAGGAATTCTAGAAGTTGTTCAAAGGGAAATGTTTAAATAAATGCTATTTTGACAATAAAGCTAAATAATTTCATGACCTTAAGCTGAGAAAATGATAGTGGATGAATTAGTAACTAAGTTTACTCATTTGTTGTGTGATGTACCATACCTTAAGGATGAGAAGGAAAAAGTTCAACACTTTTTAAAATGCTTTCCAGTCTCTTTTAAGGAGAGAAGAAAATATAATAATTCAAATAATATGGATGAGGTGATTAGAAAAGCTTGAATTTGTTAACAAGCCAAACAGAGAAATGAAAACCAAAAATCCTAGTCTTGGAATAAAAAAGACAAAATGACTCAAGGAGCAAAGAATGGGAAATTGATGTTTCTTAAATAGCATGGAAAGAGTAATAAAAAACAGAATTGGAACATTATTAACAACCAAGCATCTAAATCCTAGAATCAGCCCCATGATGGAGCTAAATAGGCAGAATCCAAAATAGGGGGTAATGGTAAGGATAGAGAACCCCTAAGGTGTTGTGGTTGTGGAGAACCCCATTTATTGAGAAATTGTCCTTACAATAAATAGTGTGCAAAACCTATAGCACCTACAAGAGGCTTCTATAGTTAATGGAGTAGCCAGGAATAAACCACATATCAATGCAGTGTTGGAAGGACGTAAAGCAGAGAAATTCCACAATGGTAGAAACAGAAGGTATTATTCTTAATAAATCTAATTCTTTATTGATAGATCTAGGCACTAGCCTAAGTTATGTTAGTCATTAGGTGGTAGAAAAGTGTAAATTAAAGTCTACAAAATACAAAAAGTTATGGTTGGTTCAACTAGTCATGGGAAGAAAAATAAAAGTGACAAATTGGGTGAAGGCATATCTAGTGTCTTTTAATGGGAATAAAACTACCATAAATTTAAATACATCACATCTAGGCTCCTATGATATGTTAATTGGGATGGATCGGCTAGAGGGACATCAAGAAGTTGATGGTTGTTTAAATAAAAGTGTCACCTATACAACAAAAAATGGACAAGTGCATATTATAAAGGGTATACCCATGCCAATATCTATATTGTAAATATTAGCATTACAACTAAAAAGGGATGTAGGAAAAAGATGGCAACTTTTTTCCATCCAAGTGGAAAATCATTCAGAAAATAAAGTAGGAAGATATGTAGATGAGTCAGAAGTTATTTGGGATTACCCAAATGTGTTTTCAAATCATATTCTAGGTTTTTTGTGAAAAAGGAATATATATTTCTCTATAGATTTAGTATTGAGAGTAGTTTTAGTACCAAAGGCTCCTTATCGAATGAGTGTGTTGGAGGTAATAGAGTTAAAAATGCAATTGTAGGAAATGCTTAACAAAGGGTATATCTAGCCTAGTGTGTCACCGTGGGGTGAGCCAGTTACTTTTGTTAAAAATAATTATGAGACATTTATACTATGCATTAATTACTGCCAATTGAATAAAATGATAGTTACAAGTAAGTATCGCCTTCCAAGGATTAATGACTTGTTTGACCAAGTCAAGAGCGATAGTGTTTTTAAAAATAGACCTTAGATCCAGTTATCACTAGCTGAGGATTAAAGAAGAAGACATAACCAAGATAGTTTTCCAAACAAGATACAGGCATTATGAACTTACAGTGCTACCCTTTCGAATTACAAATGCATCTACTACTTTCATGTGTTTGATGAACAACGTGTTCAATAAGATTTTGGATAAGTTTGTACTGATCTTTATAAATGATATATTTTAATATTCCAAGACATTGGAAGAGCACAATAAGCACTTTTTGGGAAGAGAACAATAAGCATTGTCTTCGAAGAGCACAATAAGCACTTGGAAATAGTGCTACAGAACCTACATGACCACCAAATATATGCTAAATTTAGCAAGTGAGAATTGTATTAGGACATGATACAATATCTTGGTCATGTGATACCAAAAGAAGGCTTAGCCGTGGACCTTGAAAAATTTAAATTTGTACTTGATTGGCCAATTTTGAAAGACATGGAAAACATAAGGTCATTCATGGGAATTACTAGGTATTACCACAATTTTAAAGAAGGATTTTCAATTATATCACATAACATAACCTCCTTTCAGAATAATGGTGTGAAATTTGAATGGATGCAAAGGTTCCAGTAAAGTTTTGTAAAACTAAAGCATATATTAACAGAGGAACCTATGTTAAAGATAGCAGATCCAGATAAGGAGTTTTTTGTGCGTACTGATGCTTATTTGGAGTGTCTTGTAGGAGTATTGATGCAAGAAGGACACTGTTGGGTCCCTATAATACTAGTGATTACCCCATTACTATTGTAGTTATACCCCTTATTAATATTTTTGTGCCCCTATTACCCCAATATTGTTACTACTATGCCCCATAGAATCCCTCTATTATTATTTTTGTGGCTTTATATTATTATTGTTGGGTCGGCTGGATTATATTGTGACTCCTTAGACTCCTATATATAGAAAGGAGGTTTTGTCATTTGAATCATGGAAGAATTGTTCATTTATGTAATGTAAAGTAGTAGATGCATTTGTAATTCGAAAGG
>Ga0115851_100991_pt1 | contig 14337 bp, 15 predicted proteins | sample InSIn2gowninarea_FD_83865 | JGI IMG/M metagenome (GOLD analysis project Ga0115851, IMG submission 83865)
TGGGAAGTGGGGGGGGGAGGGTGGGGAGAAGTTCAGTTGTTGTGGAGGTTGTTGTGTTCTGTGGGAGGTGGCGTGGAATGCAGGATGGGCTAGCACCCCCCCCCCCCCCCCCCCCCCCGAAATGGACCAGGAGCCACCATGTTACCTTAGGCGGTTTATTGCAAACAACTTTTTGGATCCCCTCCCCCCCCTCGTTAAGTCCCAAAATGTTAGGGGGCGAAAATCATCCCTTGCCATTGATCCGTGTTGGGATGATCTCAACTTTGCATAAGTGAGTATGCTTTACGAAAAGTGACAAAAAATGTCAAATTTTCTTTATTTCCAAGCTTTAAAACAAAATATAATTCTATTGGCAGCATTTGAACTAGCACACCCTTTAGGGTTTTACTATTTTTATTTATTTATTTTCATTTCCCTCGTTAATATTTATTCTTATATTTTCTATTTTTCCTTTTTCTTTTCTATTTTTCTTTTTATAAGCTAGACAATCTTTAAAATGAAAAATAATTTACAATATCCCAGTGGGATAAATGGCTAAATAACCATCCCTTGACTACTATATTTATAGGACCCTAACACCTGATATGAAGTCTCAATCATACCTCACACCGTTTGGTGTAGAAGTCTCATCTGGAATACGGCCTGGTTGTCGATGCAGTGGTTTTTAATGATATGCCTTGGCTGCAATAATGCATAGAGTGATGTATGGTGACTTTGGTGAGAACAAGTGTGTGACTTTATGCAAAGTAAATTGTAATTCATGGTGGTTCTAACACACGAAATGAAAATAAGTGAGCCCCTTAGAAGCATGCAATAGTAGGCAGCTTGAAAGGAACACTTGAGCATAAAGACATCACAAGCTAATATGTGAAATAGTTCACAAGTTAATAGTGATGGAATAATACAACAACATGCATTCAACAAGATTTATACCAATGTGAATGAAATAGTTCATAAGAATAAGTGAAATAACATACATTGCAAATACAACAATAATAGTCCTATTGTATTCACAACATATGCATGAAAACATGTTGGCTCTGATCTTTTATTAAAGCAAAAGTTCTAATCATACATATACCATTGGTGGACCACTAGCCCTAATAGTGGAACATGAAGTCAACATCACACAATTCTCCAAATAAATATAATCCCTCTATGCTATAGAGAATCCAAGGCTCCCACAAAACTCCAAGCTCCTGATTCTAAGCCTAAACCTAGCCAAAAACTTGGCTCCCCAAAATCCCTTTACATGAGTTACGAGGATGTATTTATAACAAAAGGGGTGACTCTTCACCTTCCCCTTTGTGACTCTTGGACTCCCCTCATGACTCTTCAACTTCTTTCCAAATTACTATTCAATTACATTACATCATGACTCTTCATATTCTACAATTGACACTTGGAATTCCAATTATAAATTATTTACAAATGAACATTACAATCTACTCGGACCAATAAGACAAAATTGGGTAGAGACAACAAGAAAAACTAATAAAACAAAAAATTAGCATGCTTCAGTGTGGGGAAACTCTAGCTCGATAAACTCCAATTGATGTGTCTCGATCACATAACGGTGCCAAGCTCTGAACTGTGCAATGACTCCTTCAAACTATGTGATGGTTTCAAACTAGAAGCAGACTCTAGCCTCCATGGCATCTGAGTACACTAACTTGGAATGGGTTTGTACTTTTTCCTTTAACATGAGTAGCATCATGTTGATTTGGACAGGGCCATCGATGTACTTCCGCATATTTTTCTTGTTCACCTCAAGATATTCCCTAGTGGTGCTCTGTTTTCACTGCTCCAAGTATTCATCTATCTCTTGCTTGAATTGGTTCCTGCATTTGGTTTTAGTGAGTGAGCCAGTTGATGGGATCTTATAGGAGTTCACCAAGAAATCCACGTTGTTATATAGTCGTTCATATGAACCCTGAATTCTAGTAATGAATGAGGCAAGTTGTTTTTTAATTTGGCTAAGCATTTGAACCTTTTCCTTCTCCAACTCTGCCTCCTTTGTTTTCTTCCTCAATTCAAGTATTCCCCCTTTGTACCACATTAAACATTCATGCACCGAAACAATGGATGATTGTACAACTCTAAGAGTTTTCATATAATATTTACAATTATGTTTCAAGTCATGCAAGTGGACAACTACCTTATGCATGGTAACAAGCTCTTCATAAATATTATGCATGGTCTCTCCTAGTGTCAATACTTCATCGAGTATCACTGCCTTCAGCTCTTCTAAATGGAAGTCGCATTCTGAGCTACTTCTCAGAGCTATTCAACCTCTTTCCTAACAACTTACAAGTTCTTTTCCAATTATTTTTTCTCAACCATCAGATACTCATTCTTTGATTGTTTTGCGCATTTGGATTCTTCCAAGTGTCTACCACAATCACCATTTCTCTAATAAATGCAGGAGATGCGATGTCATTCGGAAAAATATTTCTTTTGCACTTGTACAATTTATTCTTTTATGCTCACCATAAGAAAAATTGTATGTGTCCATAACTAGATCATCATCAAGAGGAACAACTTCCTCTTCCTTTCTTGGAGCTAACTCTATTGTTGGAGGGGGTGCAATTTGAATGGCGACCTATTTTGTGCTTGGCATCAGGTTGACATCTTGATTCTGCGGCCCTACTTCCACTTCCATGTCATCAATCTCAATCAATTCTTCAATCTATTGAGAAAGTTCCTTGTCCCACATATGTCCACTCGCCTCCTCTGGTTTTCAGTTCTATTTTTGCTCCTCAGCTTGTTTCTGCATTATTTCTTCTACTATTCCTCTTCACCTCTCTTCTTCTTCCTTCTTCTTCTTTTCTTCTTTTTCTTGCTTCTTCTTTTCTTCCTCCAATCTCCTATGTTCTTCATTCTTCCTCTGTCATGCTTCCTGCATCCTACATTTTGTCCTTTCCTCTATTACTAAAGTCATTTTCATAATAGCTAGATCTTCTTTCATCTTGCGATTTCATTCTCCCTCTAGGTTATATGCATCTTTCCTCTTTCTCTTTTATGCATGAAGTTTCTCCTTTCTATTGGCACTACATCTAGAGTAGCTTCCTTCTGTGGAGCCACCTGTTAAGTTCTTGTAAAACTAACCTCCTCGTAGGACTTGGAGACATTATATCAATTCTTCCATGGTTCCTCCTCCAGTTAGTAGAATGTCCGGTTTAGCCACTGAAAATGAATTTTCACACAGTGGTCTCTACAAACATTTCATGGATCGTACAAATTAAAGTATACAGTACTAAGTGCAAACTTTTCTATCGCCTTCCCTTTAGTATCTGTGATTTTTAGGTTTTGATCTTATACAATCCAATTTACATAGGAAGAGTTGGCCAATGTTCTTTCTTCTTCCTATGCAAAGCTATTGAAAACCTTGTGGAGAAATGATACATGACTTCATGCATGATAAGCTTATCGGTGGCATACCTTGATAAAATATTCAGTGACTTATGTTCACCAAAAACTATAAGGAAGGTGCCATCTGTTAGCGTCATTCTTTGAAACCTTCCACCAATGATCAAATATGCTCTTACAAAGTGGTCTTAGGATGTCAAAGTCAAATTTTGTCATTTCAGTGAGGTTTCAAGTAAAATTTGGTCACTAGGTATTAGGTCTATGATTTGTTTTCACTCTTTTCAAAGTTGTCCAAATTTTGTTCCATGTCACCATTCATCTGAGTGTACCATCATTTAGAGAGTTGTCATCATCATTTCAGGTTCCAATGGGTCATTTTACACCTTGTTCATGCTTTAGTTGTGCTTAGGTAAGGCTCATTTCCCTCTCCTAGGGTTTTGAAGGTAATTTCTCTTGGATGGTAAAATCATCAACAAAAATTGTGTTGTACTGTTCAAACACCTTCCCCCATCATTAATGTACCTTATTAAACACTTCCCATCATTGATATCCCTCAAATTCCTCTTTTTTCCACAAACCATAGTTTCTTGCTACAATTTGACAATTTTCTAGGCTAAGCCTATGTTTTTCCCTTTTGGACCCCTTCCCCTCACTCAATATTTGAAGTTCCACTTTCCCCTATTTCCTAGCATCCCTCCCTACTTCCCAAAATTTTCTCAAGAATTTAGAATCACCTTATCCCGTTCATTTCACTTCATTTCGACAAATCCCCTGTTCCACACATTGGGATAGGTTTTACTCAAATGTTGTTTCTGAGCAAGGAAAAATGAATTTGGAAAAAGTGAGAGAATTTTTTTTCCATAACAGGCAAGGAAGAAAAACCTCCTTCACTTTTTACATAGGTGTCATGGTTTTAGAGAAATGTCAAAAATATAGTTTCCTCAGGAGAGTGGTTGCACCTCTCAAGTGACCTTAGGAAAATCAAGATTTCTCCTAGCTTGGTTGGCCAAATGACTTTCTTGATGAGTGAAATGATAACTAGACACAAAGACCTTTCGAATTAGCTATCATGAGCTCGATTTAGAGTTGAGAAAGACCTTCACAAGTTGACTGCAACAGCACTCTGTATTTAGGCAATCTCATTTTGCACATTTTGACCAATATTGGGAGATTTGATGTTTGACATAGGAAAATGAACTCCAAATTGAAAAATTAAAGTTGTTTTGGAAAGTAGACTCAATAATATTTCTAACACACTATATTTCACCAAATTTGGACACTAGGAAGGGCTCCAAAACTTGGTCTGAAAATGGCATTGCACATAGAATCAGTGGTGCTACGCATAGAAATTTTCAACACAAGCTTTTCCAATAGGTGCATAGCGCCACCAGCGCTACACTTTTGATGGGGGACTCCATTTGCAAAAAAAATTACATTTTTGTAAAATTTATGCATGCTCAAAAATGGCTGAGAAATTTTGACAAGTTTTGGACCTCTAGAAGGGCCAAAAACACCCAAAAAGTGCCTTCTCTGCCACTTTTTTGCCACACAAGAAGTAGTCTTGGAAGATTTCATTTTTGGAGGTGCAAATGGACTCCAAATCAAAAAATTCAAGTTTTCCTAGATAGTAGACTCCCCAAGATTTCCAATGATCTATTATGCACCTGATTTGTACTTCGGAAGCCTTCCAAAACTAGTGTTATGGATAGGATCAGTGGTGCTGCGCATAGGAGAAATTTTGCCAATTTTGTCTGTTTGTTCAAAATTTCGCCTAGTTTAGCTGTCAGTTGACTTTTTCTTTTCCCATTGGTAAATTAATGATGTAATATAATGTGATATGATGTACTATGATGTAAATATTATGTAAAATCACTTGAGTTGGTAGATACATCAGTTAGAAGTTCTTGGAGGATGAATGAATCAGTTTCCATAGTTTTAGAGGCATGTCGTTCCACTGCCTATTTTGTAATTCCTAGTTTAGATGTTGTTGAAACAACTCCTTAACTCATGGATTTGACCCCTTTATGGCTAGAATAGGTGGTTTTATGCCTATATCTTGTACTTTCTTAGTCATTTGTCAAGGTTGGACTCTTGTGGATGCATTGAGCTACTTTGTACATCACTTCTACAGTTTGGCAAGGAAATGAGCCAGGCTTTTGCAACATTCCATGTGATTCTTGTGGTAATGTGAATTAGCATTGTTTTCTCGCCTATTATTTAGTTTAACTTATGTGGATATGTGCCATCATCTCTCTTTTTGTGCATAACTAAATGAATTAAGATTAAAGGGTGGAACCCACTGATGTTTCAGTGCTCTGCCTTGGGGTTTTATTAGTTCTAAATGTTTTCTATTGTTTGAACAGGACTCATGAATATTGCATGCCCTCTCCAACTCCTCACCAGTCTTTATACGCACCATCACGTTCATTTCAAAGTGATAAAACACTTGCCTACCTCGCCCCACAGAAACCTCTGCAAATCTGTGTTGATTTCCTGGACCCAAAGCTGCCTTCTTCATCTGATCTAGCGACCAACCATTAAAATCAATCAAAATCCTCTAAGCATATACCTAGCCTAAAATTAGTATTCATACCAGTCATCTCAAGCCTTATTTGCCATATTTTCTTTGAGATTGATAAGGAGAGAGCCTTCTCCTGACCTAGTAGGGCTAGCTACCAGGTTAAGCGTGGTTTGATGTTACCCTAGACTTGCCTTTCTCAACCTGAGGTAGATTTACGAACTAACATAATGGCGACCATATTAGGGAATATAGTTTTATGTTCATCAATAAAATGTAATCAATTTCAGATCTGATTGTTGATGGTGGACAACGATCAGACACCGGAAAGGCTGAAATCATTCACGTGGAAATTCCAAATCAGTTTCGAGATTAGATCCAAGGACTCCACTGGAGGATGAACCTAACTAGCAGTAACATGAAAGGATAGTATGGAAAGATCAGGTATTCAAGTTGGAATTTCATCCAAGACATTATGTTCTTTGTTATAAATTATTTCTTCTCTTTTCCCGAGAATGTTAAGAAGCCTTTACGAAGTATACTATGTTTGAGAAAAGATCTAAGACCTGCTATTTATTTTTTCCCTTTGAAGATTGTAAATACCAAATATTCGCATGCATTTGGTCTTGATCAAGACCCATCTTCTGAATCTTGTGATGATCATCTTCAAACTGAGTGAGCCTCAAGAAACCAAGACTAATTCTACTCCTTTTGTACATATTCCTATACCTTGTAAAATTCCAGATCAATACAAGCCTTTGAATTTACCTCCTCTATCCCATGCTTTCCCTAAAAATCATGACCTATATCTACCAATATTTTATGGTGACTATAATGACATCACTGCTGAGAGACATGTATTGAATTTTGAGTCTTTTCTTGAACTTTTTGAAGTAGATGAAGAGGATTTCAGTATTAGGCTTTTTGCTCTTTATTTGCAAGGCAAAGTCAAGAGTTGGTTCAAAACCCTGCATGATGCAAGAATCTCAGATTTCCATTAGTTCGTTAAAGTTTTCCTTGACAGGTGGGTGGTCAGACAAAACCCTTTCTTGATTATAGATGAGTATAACCAGCTAAAAAGGCAGTCAAGTGAGACAATACAACAAATTTCTGCAAGATTTAACCAAGTCTATTTTTGGATGCCTATTACTATAAGACCTCCTCCTCAATCCGATCTCTTACACTATTCGGAAGCCTTTGATCTGGAAATGGAGTTTTAGCTAAGGGAAATGAACCTTGCAACACTTGAAGAGATGCAGAACAGTGCAGTAGATTTAGAGGCTCATTTTCTGATCATAAGGGCAAAGCTGAAGGAAGAAGAGATGAAGAACATATATCTAGAGGAATCGAAATATTCAGGGGTAAAGCTTGACATTTTGGTAAATGCAATGGAAGAGATGATGCAAAATATCACCACAAGGAATGAGTATGATGTTCAAGACCGTGGCTCGTTGATTGAAGAAAAACAAGAGGCTGATCCAAAACTTTTTCTTACTTATCCCAGTTGTCATAGATCGGATAATGATTGTTTTATAGATCATCTTGGAGAAGAGAGATCTATTGATATGACATGTATGCTTGATTATGTGTTTTATATTGATGATTTCCCTAGGTTTGGTCATTATGATGATGATTATGTTCTCCAAACATAAGCTAATCTTGCAGAAAAATCAGCAGATAGTTTGTGGGAAGAGGAAGTTCACTTTTAGCAGTTCGATTATAGTGATCAGTCATTACATATTAGTCATGGAAGTGAGGAGGAAAGTGCAGCAAATGTTGAAATAAGTAAAGGATCTTTGCCCTTTTTTTGCTTCGTTTGAGTTCGTCAGAGACAACTTTCATGCTATCAGAAATCAACCATCGATAAGTTTCGATCTTGACCATCTTGAGGGAAATGAAATCCTTATTCAAGACTTCTCATATCTATATTTGTAGCCTCCGAATGCCATTGATTGTCAAGTTGCAAATAAAGACTTGGAAGCTAGACCATATGATCAAATGACTCCAGATGATTCTGTACCATTTTGTTTTGAATCATTTCAGTTTTTGAAGGGAAAATTGCATAACATATCTTCAAATGTGCAGCATGTAGGGAATCATGTAATCTCATCAGAAACAATAGAAAATGGGTTGCAACAGTGTTTTCAAATTTTTCACGATCCAATAGCTGATGTTTTGGATTATGTTTGTAGTCAAAGTCCTTCTCCATTAGCTACCTATGAGCTTGAAACTTGTATTGATACAAACTTGATCTGGAAGCCAGATTCTTTGTCATTTTCAACAGGAGTCTCATCACAAAGTTCAAATCAAAGTTTGCATTCATGGTACGAGGAGAAGAAAAGTAATCCATTGGATGAGCTAAGTCCCAGTGTGCATGAATTTCAAGATCCTTACGTAGTGTTTTTGGAGGTGGATGGAGAATCCATATTATTCAACATATATGTTTACAAGTTTTCATGGGAGTTGCCTTTCAATAGTTCTCTCTTGTTGTTCATAAGCAAGAACTTGTGGAGAATGCAAACATTAGCTAGAATGCTTACTTGGTTGCATTGGTTGTTTCATTTCACTTGATCAGGTGATGAATGGAACAGTTTGAGTAGGTTTTATTGAATAAACTCCATTTTGAGCATATTTTCCAGTTTGTCAGTTGTATTTTAGTATTGAGTCAGTTTCAAGTCAGTTTGTGTCGTCAAGTCATCAATTTTCAATCATGCATTTCAGTTTGAATTTTTGACTCCATGCCCAATGGATAAGGCACTGGTTTTCTCTCCCAAAGATATATGATTCTTGGCACCTCCAAGGAGCTACCATCCCCATTGGAGCCAGTGTTAGTGTCAGTCTTTGAAACCTTCCACTAGTGATCAAATATTCTCTTACAAAATGGTCTTAGGGTGTCAAAGTCAAATTTCGTCATTTCAGTGAGGTTTCAATTAAAATTTGGTCACTAGGTATTAGGTTTAGGATTTGTTTTCACTCATTTCAAAGTTGTAAAAATGTCAGTCCATGTCACCATTCATCTGAGTGTACCATCATTCATAGAGTTGTCATCATCATTTCAGGTTCTAATGGGTCATTTTACACCTTGTTCATGCTTCAGTTGTGCTTAGGTAAGGCTCATTTCCCTCTCCTAGGGTTTTGAAGGTAATTTCTCTTGGATGGTCAAATCATCAACAAAAATTGTGTTCTAATGTTCATAAACCTTCCCTTATCCTTAATGTGCCTTATTAAACACTTCCCATCACTCATATCCCTCAAATTCCTCATTTTTTCACAAACCCTAGTTTCTTGCAAAAATTTGACAATTTTCTAGGTTAAGCCTATGTTTTTCCCTGTTGGACCCCTTCCCCTCACTCAATATTTGAAATTACACTTTCCCCTATTTCCTAACATCCCTCCTACTTCCCAAAATTTTATCAAGAATTTAGAAGCCCCTTATCCCCTTCATTTCACTTCATTTCGACAAATCCCCTATTCCACACATCAGGATAGGTTTTACTCAAATGTTGTTTCTGAGCAAGGAAAAATGAATTTTGAAATAGTGAGAATGGTTTAATATCCATACTAGGAAAAGTAAGAACAACATCCTTTACTTTTTACACAGGTATCATGGTTTTATAGAAATGTCAAAAATATACTTGCCTCAGGAGAGTTGCTACACCTCTGGAGTGACCTTAGAAAAATCAAGATTTCTCCTAGCTTGGTTGGCCAAATGAATTTCTTGATGAGTAAAATGATAACTAGACACAAGGAGATTTCCAATGAACTATCATAAGATCAATTTGGAGTTGAGGAATACCTTCAAAAGTTGACTGCAACAGCACTCTGCGTTTAGGCAGCCTCATTTTTCACATTTTGACCAGTCTTGGTATATTTGACTTTTGACAGAGAAAATGAACTCCACATTGAAAAATTAAAGTTGTTTTGGAAATTAGACTCAATACTATTTCCAAGGAGCTATCATGCACCCAATTTGGACACCGGGAAGGCCTTCAAAACTTGGTATGAAAGTGGTGCTACGCATAGAATCATTGGCGCTGTGCATAGAAATTTTCAACACAGGCTTTTCCAACAGGTGCACAGCGCCACTGGCACTATGCTTTTTATGGGGGCCTCCATTTGAAAAAAAAATTACATTTTTGGAATTAGCATGAAAATTTATGCATGCTAAAAAATTTCTGAGAAATTTTGACAAGTTCTAGACCTCTAGAAGGGCCAAAAACACCCAAGAAGTGCCCTCTCTGCCATTTTTTTTCCATACGGGAAGCAATCTTGGGATATTTCATTTTTGGAGGGGTAAATGGACTCCAAATCAAAAAATTTAAGTATTCCTAGATAGTATATTCACCAATCTTTCCAATGAGCTATTATACACCTGATTTAGACTTCACAAAGCCTTCCAAAATTGGCCTAGAAAAAGTGCTACGCATAGGATCAGTGGTGGTACGCATAGGAGAAATTTTGCTAGTTTTTCCTGTTTGTTCATAATTTCGCCCAGTTTAGCTATCAGTTGACTTTTTCTTCTCCCATTGGTAAATGAATGATGTAATATGATGTGATATGATGTACTATGATATAAATATGATGAAAAATCACTTAAGGGGGTAGAGACATCACTTAGGATTGCTTGGATGATGAATGAATCAATTTCCATAATTTTAGAGGCAAGTTGTTCCACTACCTATTTTATAGTTCCTAGTTTAAATATTGTTGAAACAACTCCTTAACTCATGGATTCGACCCCTAATGGCTAGCATAGGTGGTTTTATGCCTATATATTGTACTTTCTTAGTTATTTTTCAAGGTTAGACTCTTGTGGATGCATTGAACTACTTTGTACATCACTTCTGCAGTTTGGCAAGGAACTGAACAAGGGTTTTGCTGCATGTTGTGGGACTCTTGTGGTGGGAGTCATTTAACTAGTAGAATTGTTGGCTTGAGGAAAAAAAGATATGCAAGGAGAGTCGCCAAAATGGCGATCATCGATGTGCAAAAGCAAAAAGCTAATGTGAATTTTATGAAAGGAAAATGAAAAAATGAAGCAACACTTATACCAGCTAACATAATTTAAAACACTAGCAACCATGAAGAGAAACAAGCAAAAAAGAGCACTCATAAAAGCGAAACGACAAAAAGCGACAAAAACTGCGTCAAAAGACGACAAAATAAAAACTCACGTGGAAAAGTGATGCAAACTCCACTAAAGGCTCCTTGATATCTTTGGGAATGATAGAGCTCCAAGATTGAATGTAAAAATTAGCTCTAGAGGTGTATATTAAATAGATTTTGGTTGATTATGTTTTATGATGCGCATGCCTAAAATGAAGGAAAAAAGGAACACTTGGCAAAAAGTTCCAAAAATAGTAATTGTGCCACCTTCGAGAAAATAATGATGAGTCCCTATTTTCTAAGGATGATTTTTCACTTTTTTGTTTTTTTTCTCTCTCTTTTTAGGAAACTTTCCATGCACACTGCCAAGAAGGATTAAGCAATTCTCGAGGACTAGGAAACTTCTTGACTCAGTGTATTGCGCAACTTCTAAGATCAAGGAAGGGTTTGTGTAGTTTATGAGCTTAGTGCTTGGCTACCATCCAGGACTGCATAGTTCTAAATTTCAAGGTTGAGCTCACATTCTATATTACAAAATTTCCATCATCAAGGATGGCTTGCCTTCCAAGATTGTGCAGTTTGTGGAGGGATGCCTAGAATCGTTGCAAGGTCAAGTCAAGAGGTTATCTTGTGACCACAAATATAAGATCGGTATCAAAACAAGTAAACACAAGAACAACATGAAAATATAAGTCTTTATCTTAGAATGAATACTTGACAATACTAAAAAATAAGCTCTTGTGGACAGAAGGGAAGGCTCAAAAACCAAAGCATAGGAAAAAATTTGGAGGGTAGTTGTAGTAGCTACAACACAGTCGCATGCATAACACTGCATCCATGTGAATTTATGCCTCCAATCACATATATAATCTTGCAAGCCAATGACTGTAGTCCCATTTCACTATTTATGTTCCTATGAATACGATATTTGTGCCACCTTTTTAAGGCTAGACTCCATATCACTTCCCAGAATTTGATGAAACTTTCCAAGATAATAAATAACACAAGGACAAATCCTCTAACACAAAACTTGATCAAGGAATTGATCTAACCAAGCCTAACCATGTCAAACATTTCATCAAACACATTGTGAACATGTAATCTATAGGTCATGAATGCATTTATGAACATAGGGGTCTGGAAGTTATATGAGATTCACCAAGAAGGTCTAATGAACTTGTTAGTCCATGCATTCATAAACCATTCATATATTCATCAAACATGTCAAGATATATAGACATTATACAACACATAACTAGCATATAACTAGCAAATAACCAACATATAAACCATGGAAACTCATCCATAATATTTCCATCATAATCAATACATATGCTCATAGATCATAATAGAAAATACCTCTTATTAAAATATCAAAATTCCAACCAAGTCAGGGACTTCCACATACCACCTAACCATATACTTGGTTGAACCAAATATTTCTTTTATTCAGTCACCCCCATGCCATATTCCAAGCATGAATGTGGGATCTCATGGAATAACTAAAACAAAACCAATGCTTCAGAACCCAAACTGCTTCAACCCTCAACTAGTGATTCCACCTCATGGTCGAACATCACTAACCATCACCAAATTGGTCTCTACCTAAGTTTTCCCAAGCTCCAAATCATTTTTTTCCAACCCATCTCTAGGACTAATAACTCAACCCACAGTTGTCGTAGGGCTCTAAAGCATTTGTCCAACCAAGGATTTGGGAATTGTAACTCCACCCACCAAGGGATCCAGAGTGTTTTTCCAACCAAGGCTTATAGGGCTAGTAACTCAACCTAAGTTTGCTAGGGCTTCTAGAGAATTTGTCCTATCAAGGCTCCAATAACTAGTAACTCAACCCATATCCACAAAAAATGTGAGCACCAATAAAAAAAAGAATGGGAGAAACCAAACACCATGGTCATCTCGAAATGACAAGGCTAGGAAAAACCATTACCAATCCAGGTGTTGTAGCGACTACAGCCTCCCTCCAAAATTTTTCCTATGCTTCGATTTGGTAGTCTTCCTTCCTATTCACAGTAGCTTATCTTGTATTATTGTCAAGTACTTGTGATTTGATTGAGACTTTTCTTTTTCATTTTCTCTTGTATTGCTCGTTTTACACTTAGATGATATTTCTAAGCCACAAGCTAACTTCCTAACTTGGTCACATAGAAATTCTGAGTTTGCCTCCAGAAATTGCGCAATCCTTGAGGGAAACCAACCTTGATGATTGGAATTGTGTAATTTAGACTGGAATTTATCCTTAAGCTCATAAATTGCACAATCCCTCACTGCACTCAGAAACTATGTAGGGCACTGAGCCAGAAAGTTTCCCAAAATTATGTCATTCCTAGTAGCATGCATGGAAAGTTTCCCTAGAAAAGAAGGAAAGCTAAAAAGAAAAAGCATCCTTAGAAAATAGGGATCCATTATTAGTATCCTGAAGGAGGCAAATTTTTTATTTTAGAAAATTTTGCCAGGTGTTTCTTTTTCCTTGATTTTAGGCATGTGTGTCATAAACCCTAATTTTCTCAAATCTAGTTAATCGATGCCTATAGAGCTCATTATGTATTCAATCTTGGAGGTCTAGCATTCCTGAGGAGATCAACAAACCTTTGGTGGAGTTTTCATCGCTTTTTAGGGTGAGTTTTTCTTTTATCGTGTTTTTATGCCTTTTTGTTGCTTTTTTTCATTCACTTGTGTGTGTTGTTTTGCTTGTTTCTCTTCATGGTTTTCAGTGATTCAACATATTTTATCTTGTAGACTTGTTGTTTCAGTTTGTCATTTTCCTTTCACAAGTTTCGCATCAATTTTCTTTTTTTTGCACCGATGGTCGTTGTTTTGGCATCTCTCCTAACATATTTGTTTTTCCTTTTGTTTTTTGTGTTTTTGCACTTGATTCACATTGGTTGGTTTGTACTTCATCAGATCTGCATTCAATCTCACATCATGACTTATATGTGCTTGTTTCACACACCTTCAATGGGCAGATTTGCACTTTCCTTGGCCATTTTTTACCTTGCCCAGCTGGGCACTGCACAATCCTAAGGATCAAGCTGAGAGCTTGACCTCTGAGACTATGCATTGTGTAGTACAATTTGGGCCAATTTCACACTATGCACTTCCAGAGCTCAATTTTCTACCCATTTCCACTGAGACTGCATAATGCACATACTCTCTCAGTCTCTGCCTGGGCTAAACTGCACATTGTGCAACCTCAAGCCTCAAGTTGCACCCTGAATATTTCGATTCCTCTAGATATATGTTCTTCATCTCTTCTTCCTTCAGCTTTGCCCTTATGATCAGAAAATGAGCCTCTAAATCTACTGCACTGTTCTGCATCTCTTCAA
>Ga0115851_100992_pt1 | contig 14332 bp, 18 predicted proteins | sample InSIn2gowninarea_FD_83865 | JGI IMG/M metagenome (GOLD analysis project Ga0115851, IMG submission 83865)
TTCCATTGCTTGTTGTATTATGTGTCTGAATACTTATGCATGTTAATGGTCAATTCATTTCTAACCCTGAATTGTTTACATAGTAGATCATAGTCCTTGCAAGTATCTGGTGTCCTTGATTTTGCAGATATTCTCTTTACCCGGGCGTAGAAGCAAACAGGAACCCAACCGCTTCAAGGAGGAGATGGATTCGAGGCAAGGGAACTAAGCGAAAGACACCGGTTGGTCGTCTCTATCCATCTCTATCTGTTCATGTAAAAGGAACGAAGTTAGACTTTGTTGTTATATTGTTTCTAAGGCACTACCATTCCTTAGGTGGGATTGAGCAGTTTTGCATGAACACTATTCCCCGAAACATCCGGTTTAAGAAATCCTTAATTGCTCCTTTGATCTGATTGCAACTACTTCACCATCCAGCCTTAAGATCTGAAATTACTCAGCTACCTTACCCTATAAATACTATCTTTAGACCTTTATCCAGTCCTTTTTGCTTGAAATTTGACCCCATAGCCCAATGGTAAAAGACATCCTTCTATCCATCTAAGTAAGTGATCCCACCACCAAATAAAAATAAAAACCCAAGTACAATCATAACTAGCCTAAAATCAATTAACTAAACAAAATTAAATCATAAAGAGAGAGACCTCTATGAGCATTAGGAAGTTTAGATCCTAATCTGCAAATTATGTTTGTGGTTACCTCTATCATTTATTTCCTAACAACTCTAGAGAAATTTTGGAGTGATAACGTATTGGCGACCATACTGGGGACTAGTCCTCAATGTAATAAAACTTTAAGGAAATCTTAAATCTTACCTTTTGCACCTTAAGGTCATTTTTGAGTCGTTAAAAAGTTTCATAAAACAAATCAAAAAATTAAAATTCTAGCTTCCAAGAGAGCAGACTATACCAGGACAAATCCAGATCCAAACCCTGCAACAATAGTTGATGACCCTGACAGAATTTTAAGAAAATCAAAAAAGGTAGAAACTCAAGGAAGTAGTAGTCAATTAGTCAAAGCGAATTCACTCCCCAAAGAATTATCAAGTTTAGAGGATATTCAGTTTGATCTATCATTTGAGCTTTCATTGTTTAGAACCAAATCAGAAAATTCAATTCATGAAACTGTAATTGACCCTAGTTTTATTCAATTCATTGAGTCAAAAAAGTGCCTATACATCCAGATTTAGATCAACTTGTTTTGGATACTTTTGATAAACTAGAAGCTTTAACCTCAACCTTGATAAACCATATAGGTGATGCTTATCTTCAAAAATCTTCAAAAATCAATTGAATTAGCTTCCCTCACTGCTGCTGCCTCTAAACTTTCTACAGAGTCTTCAAAAATTGTAAATACAACTTCATTTACTATGACCTTGCCTATAATATCCACCATAGTTCATTCCCCTAAACCATTCATACCTCAATTTCATCTCCAACTGAACATCTCAAGTTCATCTAGTTCATCTACACCCATCCCAAGTCCTTCTTCTAGCACCACAACTTTTCCCCATAGTCAAACCAAAATCTCAGCCATGGCAGACAGATATGCACCTTTGGTTTTACCAACTCAACTACATGGCATGCCCCAAGATTACAAAAGAAAAATCTTTTTCTTTGATGCTACTGGTCATTATACTGCCCAACAACATGTGAATAAAATGATTGATTACTTTGAATTGCATGAGATTGATGAGTTTGATGTCCAAATGAGGTTATTTTCCCAAACACTGGTAGGGGATGCAAATAAATGGTTTAAAGGTTTACTTGCTAATCATATTACAGATTTAGTTGCTTTAAATAGATTGTTTATTGATAGATGGGAAAGAAGGAAAAACCCTCTGCAAATACTATCTGAATATGATAACATTAGAAGAGCTCCTAATGAATCAGTTCAAGATTATTGTACTAGGTTCAACAACATCTATAATGCAATCCCTACTAATATTAAGCCTCCACCAAACCTAGCACTCATCAAACTCCCTTATGTTTGACACTGATATCTCTTACCAATTGAGGGAAAAGAACCCTGAAACATTAGAACAGATGCAAAGCAATGTTGTTAGTGTAGAAGCAAATTTATTAGCTAAGAAAGCTAGGATGAGAAATGAGAAAAGAGTTGTCATTAAAGAATAAACCTCCACTTCTGATGGTAAAATAGATATTTTAGCAAAGAGTGTAGAAAGGATAATGGATAGATTAGAAAACATGGAAAGAAAAACTCAGTGGGAAAATCAACAGCCACCCCTAATAAGAAACCCCAACTTTAGGAAAAATCCTAACACTGGAAAAATTGTTATACCTGATCAGCAGATTATACCTCCTTTCCAGGAAAACTATGTTGAGGATTCACAAAACCATGAAGAAGAGGAGGATACCTAGATAAATCTATTAGGAATTAAAAATGAAGATATTTTTTTTCTTACTCGGGAAGAACAGGAATTGTACATGCTACAACAATTACTATTAGAATCTAAAGAATCCTTTGACTTCAAACAAGGTTATGAATCTGTTATATATGAAGTTCAAAAATAGTACAGCCTTAGAAGCATAAAGAATACTGAAATTCCCACTAAAAAATCAATCCAAACCCAAAATAAAAAGATAACAGAAGCTGCTATGAACAAAGTGCTACAAATTCTCCCTAGAGGAACTCAGGAGACTTCCAGCCCTAAAATTGTATATATAACTTCAGTTGAAACTCAAACTGAAACCGTTAGTCAAACTATCCCAAATAAGAGAATCCAAAACAAAACAGCTGGTACACAAACTAAATTTCCAACTACTGATAAAGAAGATAAAACTACATAGACCACAATTGCTTAGGAAGATCTCACACAATCAGGCAAAACTCAATTGCCATTCAACATCAAGATTAAGATAGCCAAATTGAAAATATCAGTTCCTTTGACAGAGTTAGTGAAAAATGAATCATATAAAGTACAAATCATTCAAACACTAAACATAGTTGAAGGAGAAGATGTTGTAAACCTTAGTGATGATCAACCTGAGTTATTGTTTGGCCCCAAAGTAAATGGCACACACCAGCAAGGGGGTATCCCTCCATTCTACATTAGCTTGAATGTTCATGATAAAATCTTACATAATGTTATGCTAGATTCAGGGGCATCCCATAACTTAATGCCAAAGGAAATCATGGAGAGATTAAACTTAGATATCACTAGACCATACAAGGACCTCTTTTCCTTTGATTCTACCCAAATCAAATGACTTGTCCTGATTAAAGATTTATGTGTGACTCTAGTCTAGTGCCCAGTAAAGAGCATTGTCATGGACATAGTACTTGTTGATATCCCACCCAAGTATGGAATGTTGTTATCTCGCTCATGGGGAGAAAAATTCCAAGGATCTCTACAGTTATACATGTCATATGCCACCATCTTTTTTTTGGTCAGCCAAGAAAACTTTACAGAGAGACCTTGATGAAATACATGGTGAGTAGTGTAGAAAAACCACAGAATTTCCCCATATACTCCATGCATTATGATATGGACTCTTTTATCTTGTACAATTCAGACAATGGAAAAATGAAATCATAGTTGTAGAAGAAAAACACAAATTTCCTGATAGTGAAAACATATTTCATGAGTCTCCATGGCATTTGGATTTTGATGGTTCTGTGAATAGATTAGGAGTAGGTGCAGGAGTTTGGATTCACAACATGGAAAATAATCATTCTGAAGATCATGCCTTTATATTAAACTTTAAATGCACAAACAACCTGGAAGAATATGAAGCTTTAATCTTAGGACTACAAATTTTTAGAAAACTTGGAGCCAAGAGAGTTTCTATCATGGGAGATTCAAAATTGATTATAAAACAAATCAAAGGAGAATACTCTGTGAATAATCCCAAACTTAGCCAATACAAAGAGATTGTCCTAGATTTGATTAAGGACCTCCTTGAAACTAATTTTGCTACCATTCCTAGGAAATAGAACATGCAAGCTCATAGTCTGGCCACTTTTTCTAGTACCTGTAAATCACCTTTTCAGCCCAACCACAAGTACACTGCAGAATTAAGACACAGACTTGTCATACCTGACAATTTGAAATATTGGAATATTTTTTCACAAGATTCTCTAGTTTATGATTTCATGAATGTTGAAGGAGAGTTTCAAACATGTAACATAAATACTGATTGTATAGTAGATAATAACATAGATAGTGATATAGATATAAATGCTTTATATTTGAATAAACCCACTAATTTCACTAAAGTATAAATAGATAACTTAGAAAAGGTAGAAATAGAAGAAATAATGAATGATGATCCTGAAATTTGAAACCTCAAAGATAACTTTTTTACCAAGGGATTAGTCCCATTAGAAGATTTGTTTGATTCAAATGATGTATTTAGGAAATCAAAGTTGGAACCTTTAAGAGCAGATATAGAAGAATGTAAGATAGGAACAAAAGAGAAACCCAACCTTATCAAAATATCAAAAGCCTTACCTCCAAATGAAAAGATTAAATATAATTATGTTCAACGAATTTCCAGATGCCTTTGTCTGGAGTTATGAAGACCTTAAGTCTTATGATACCAGCTTAATTCAACATAAGACACCTATCAAAGAAGATCATAAAGCCTTTAAATAGAATCTTAGGAGAACTAATCCAGTTCTTATGCCATTAATTGCAAAGGAAGTAAAGAGGATGTATGATGCACAAATCATAGAACCAATTAGATATTCAGACCGGGTCTCTAATTTTGTCACTACTAGAAAGAAAAAAGGAGAAATCAAACTCTGTGTTGATTTCAGGAACTTGAACAAAGTGTCATTAAAGGATAACTACCCTCTCCCTAAAAGACCACATTCTCCAAAGGGTAGTAGGCTCATCCATAATTTCATTACTTGATGGATCTCTGGATACAACCAAATCTTATTTCAACCATAGGATCAACCAAAGATTGCATTTACCACTCCCTGGGGTAATTTTATGTATTTAAAGATGCCTTTTGGACTGATGAATGCAGGAGAAACATTTCAAAGAGCTATGGATATAGCTTTTGCAAAAGAAATCCATGACTTTCTAGTTGTCTACCAAGATGACATCACAGTGTTTTCAAAATCTGATAATGAACATCTAGATCACCTAAGAAGAGTTTTCATTAAATGCAAAAAAATTGGTATTTCCCTAAATCCCAAAAAGACACTCTTTGGTCTAGAAGAAGGTAAACTCTTGGGACACATAATATCTAAAGATGGAATCAGAATAGATCCAGCTAGAATAGAGGCAATCCTGAACATCACTCATCCTAGAAACATCAAAGAATTACAGTCATTCTTAGGCAAAATAAATTTTCTTAGGAGATTCATTTCTAACTTATCAGAATTAATTAGAGAACTAAATAACATGTTAAAGAAAGATTCAGCCCTTAAGTGGATAGTAGAGGCTAAACAGTCTATTAAGGCTATCAAAGAAGCCCTTACTAAAACACCAGTCCTCATAAGTCCTGATTTCCAAAAAGATTTTACATTTTTTTCTTTTTTCGTTAGAACATATTATTGCAACAGTCTTGTCACAAAATAATGGTCGAGGTTATGAGAAACCTATTGCATTTTTCATCAAATCTTTGAGAGATGCTACACTAAAGTACAACATAATGTAAAAACAAGAACTTGTTTTAGTAAAAGTTGTTTATTTCAGAGTATACATCTTGTATTGACACATCATTGCTTATGTTCCAAATTTGGTAGTAAAGGACATTCTGACATAGGATGGGCCTAAAGGAAAGAGAAGAAAATGGATTGCCACTATTTTGGAATATGACATAGAAATAAAGCCTACAAAACTTATCAAAGGCCAAGGTTTAGCTTAACTCATGGCTGAATCGAACTATCAGGCCTTAGATATAAATTTCATTGGTGCCCTAGATGATCAGGAATAGATGGTGACTCCATAGATCAGTATACCTTTTACAAATTCACCTTGATATGTAGATATCATATTTGTTTTACTAAACCTACAAGCTCCTCCTGGTTTATCTAGAACTAAAGGTAGATTTTTGAAAATGAAATCAATGAAATAGTGTATCATAGATAATGATTTATTTTGGAAAATTAATGGTGCCATTCTATTAATTTGTTTATTAAAAGATGAAGATGACAAAATTACGCAAGAATTTCATGCAGTAGATTGTGGAGGACACCTATATTGGAAAACAACTACTGATAAAATTTTAAGGGCAGGTTTGTACTTGCCTACACTTTTTGCAGATGTCAAGAAACATGTGACCTCCTGTCATAAGTGCCAAATATTTGAGGGCAAAAGAAATATCTTACCCTTACCTCTCAAACCCATATCCACAGAAGTGCCATTTCAACAATGGGGTTTAGACTTCATTTGGGAAATTCGCCCATCCTCCTCAGCCGAACATAAATGGATTTTGGCAGCCACTAATTACTTTACTAAATGGATAGAATCCATCTCTTCTAGACAAGCCATAGGATCTATCATTATCTCATTCCTTGAAAACAATATCCTTTCAAGATTTGGATGTCCGCAAAAGCTCATTACTGATAATGCAGTGGCTTTTAAATCCAAGAAAATGATAGAATTTTGTAACAGATATCACATCACCCTTGGCCATTCCACTACCTATTACCTTCAAGGTAATGGACTTGCAGAATCCTCAAACATAAGATCATCAAGAAGTTGCTAGAAGACAACAAGAAGACCTGGAATAAAAAGTTGGTAAATGCCTTATGGGTAGACAGACTAACTACCAAGAAGTCCATTGGTACATCTCCTTATTACCTAGTATATGGAATGGATGTTGTTTTTCCATCCTCTTTAGCAGTACCAGTAATGAAAATGATTCAAGAGTTGCAGGTTCAACCAAATGACATCCAAAGGAGGATAAATCAGACAATACACTTGCAGCCAACTAGAGAAGAAGTCCATGTCAAATCATAGGTGATCCAGGATAAAATAAAAAAGATGTTTGAAAAGAAAACTAAAGCTGATGAATTTTTAATTAGGTGACAAAGTAGTTAAATGGGATTCTAGAAGAGAAGAAAAGGTTAAACATGGAAAAGTTGATTTCCTATGCCAAGGTGCTTATATCATTTATGGTTACAGAGGTAACAATGCATTTTTCTTGAGACAGTTAGATGGAACAGATCTACCAGGAGGACGAGTCAATGGTAGAATGTTGAAGCATTACTTATCCACAGATTAACAATAATTCATTTTACTTTGTTCACTATATATAACATTGCAGAGTTAAGATTGGATTGGATGGTAATATTTTGAGGTTGAAGCTCGGAGAGAAGGCCCTGAGCTTTGAAAGGTTTACCATCATATGTATGAATAAAGTATATCACAGAGGAGTAGTTACAAGCTAGCTACAAACAAAGTTTCAAAGGCTACTAATCTTAAAGTTCTTGACATTTCACCAAGAAATGCCATCCCCATGTGGAGCCACTGTTAGGGTCCTATAATAATAGGATTCATAAATTTTAATTGGATATGGTTAGTCTTGTAGTATTGTACATACTTTTGCTTTCTGCAAAATGTTTTCCATATTAAAAATTTAAAAATGTAAAGAGGGTATGTCCTAAAAGAATAATCAAAGGACAAAAAAAAAGAAAAAAGAAAGATCAAAAAAGTGAAAAATATGAACCCCAAAAGAGACAAAAATAGATCATGAAAGTGTGAAAATTCAAATGTCGCTACCTTTTTAATTTACATTTCAAAATAAGATTGTGTGCATCTTGTCCAAAATGCCACAATCCATGATGGTCAAATAACTTAATCTTGACTCATTCATTCTTTAAAGTTCATGTTGGTAGATAGAGAATCAAGATCTAGCCAAACTGTTTAACCTTGGCAGATTAGTTGTTAGGTAGAGAATAATATTGAGCTTGTCAGTTTAATCTAAGCCATTGGAAGTTATAAGGTTAGAATTAGATAGTTTGTTTATCAAAAGAAAAGGAAGTAAAGGGCCAGCAAGCTCAAATGCACCCATTGAAATGAAGAAAAAATGTTAGGGTAAATAAAGGGTAGGTAGAAGAAGTTTTGCAAAGTGGACAAGGTTGCTAAGTCAAAAGCACATTTATCATGCTTAATCCTATGTTTCATGTGCAGGAGGAGTTGAGAAAAAGAAAGGATATTCACCAAGCTTGTTTACTAATTTCCCATCATTTCACTACACCCACACATACCTATTTGCTAATTTCCCCTATTATCCCTTCATTACTTATAAATACCTTTCCCCCTCATTTTGACCTTTTACCCCTTGGTTTCACATAGTTCCCTAGAAATTGTCCCTCAAAAATCATCCTCCCTTCCCAAAACCCCTTTCCCTAATGTGAAACCTATTCCCCATTACAAATATCACTTTTCCCCCTTATTAGTTTCCCTTTTCCCCTTAAAAACCCACAAAACCCTTTTATCCTAAGTTTTTCCTATGCCCTCGCATTATGTAATTAACTTCCCCCACTTTATATTTCCCCGATACCCTTTTAACCCACCAACCTTGGTGCAGCTAAAAAAACCCACGCCACATAATCCAGGGTCCCACATTTATTAGCCCACTGCTTATATTAAATCCCGACATTATTCATTAATTAATTACAATTATTTATAATTAAACCTCGGGCCCCGCCAACCGCTTTCCCAACTTCTCCCATGCAACTCAACTGTGCAATATCCCTATGATCTCCCACCCCCATATCCAACGGTGTACAGCCATATCGCACAGATTCATTGTCCGACAGTTAATAGCCTAAGAGCATGCGAGATTCACAGTTTTGGCCGAGCATTGTTTGGCTACGTGGCAGCACCACGTTATATTGTGTGCTCGCGAAACATACCGCTCGCCATCCAAAAGTGGTGCAATGTCACACAAAACCACCTCCCGGCCTAAAGCAAAAACTTCCCACTGTTCATTCAATAATATTCACGCCAAAATGTGACTGTTATCAGTTTAAAGGCTGAAAAATCCCCAAATTGCTCTTTTCGCTTGTTTTTCTACAAATTTTTGTAAGCCAATTATGACACCCAGAACCTCTGAGCGACCAATTTAGCCACAAATTGCCACCTGAAGACACTGTGGACACCAAATTGAAGCAACACCTATCCAGTTCAAGCCTCAGTACCCTCTACAGCTACCACAGAACCCCATTTGCACACCAAATCATTAATTTCCAGGTATTCTTGGAAAAACTAGAACGACCCTGTGAATTTGAAAAACGAACAGTAGTTATTGAATGATAAATTAATTAAATTAACAAAAAACCTTCTTGAAATTAAAGAGAAGCCTACAATCCACCCAAAACCCTTTTTCACAAACTATAATTACCCTCCCACTATTCGAGAGCTTCTAAACCTCACCCCTGAAGTCACAGAAAACATAATTTAGTGGAATTAACCCAATTATGTCTTCCCAAACTTCTATGGATGTAAGACCTCTACAAACCCCTCACCTAGATATTTACCACCTTGCATTAGCTGATAGAGACTTTCAAATTAAAGATACAACTTCCCCTGCCTACTTACGGAAACTCCACTGCTAGAGTAAAGACAAGTTTTTAAACCAGAATTATGATATTCACCTTTGGGAGTCAAATTTTCCCAAGTACTGTTTCCCACAAGTACACCCATTCCCAGAAATCATCAACTTCTGCCAAGCTTGCTACTTTCCCACTCAAATAGCTATAGTCACTCCTGACCAGCAAGTTTTATTCACCATTGCTGCAGAATCCATTAATCAAATGTTGTAAATCCAGCCAAGCTAAAATGAGACCCCACTTTCAACTGAAGGCTTGCTTGACCTCTACACCAAGCTAGATATTCCCAAAATAGCTTAGATTATTCAAACTTTCATCATTAAAGAGTCTCACTAGACTTTCATCATTATTCAAACTTTCATCTAGACTTTCCTTTCTATATTTTTCCCAGGAAAGCCTCTTGCTATAATGTATAATTATGTTGAGTTCATAGCAGACAGAATGCATGAACAATTCATCAGACTACCAAATGAGAGAGTTTTCAAGTACTCTTCAGTTTTGTTTCACATGTTAATGTACTATCAATCAAACAAGTTTCCTATCAACATTCAGAAGTTAGACACCAAAGGCAATCCAAGATCATGGATCTATTGAACACCATTGATCCAAGAATACTCCATTGTTTTTTCCTAGAAAGACATCATTGATTCATTTGTGCATCTTGTTGTAAACATGTTAACCAGTAGCTATCAGCCCAGGATTAGTCAGGAAATTAATATGGTTTGAAAGTTGGCAAAGAACAATAAAGTGGGAGACTAGTATTTATACCAACACCACACAGAGATAAGGATATATGGATGCCAAATAGCTCCCTACAAACTACCCAAATACCTCCCAATGAGGTTATTTTCATTAGAGTACTTTAGGAAGATTATAAACTCTGATGAAGTTAACTTCCTGGCAGCCGAGAAGAAGACTCAATTCAAAATGAAAAACTAATTGGGCCCCTTTCTTTGTAATAATAGGGAAGCTGGACTAGAGGCAGATCAGATTTTATAGCAGATGAAATTCAAGAATAGTTTTATGTGGCAATATGACCCTCATGGGATCATAAATAAACTAAGGCTCAAATTCAAATTGGGTCCTTTCATACATCAACCCAGGAAAAACATTGAGAGATTTTCCAACCAGTCTGAATTGTTGGAAAACACTTTGATATACATGGACAGTACTATAGTAGATGTGGAAAATACATTGATAGATGCAGAAAAGCAGATTGATACTAGTTCCTTTCTGTAGGTTCCAGACCTAGGAGAACAGATTAATATTACTCTCATCCTACAGACTCCAGCAAATGAAGACATGAATGTAAAAAGAACCATGGAAGAAGGTTCTAGTTGGGCAATGGACACAACAGAGGAACAATTTGTGATCGGTTATAGGAAGAGGCCCAAGATTAATCTTGTAACTAAATAGGAAGATACCATTAACTCAGTGGAAATCACTGACACTGACACAATGGTGGGAAGGAGAAAAGGCCCAGCAGCTTCAGAAGAAACACACCAGCCTTCTACCTCAAACACCCAACTTATTGAGAGGCAGCTCAACATTGAGGTCTCTTCATTCACCAGGTCTATGGATAAACAGAAAGATATTAAGGAGAGGTACAAGGAAATTAAGTTGAGGAATGAGACATTGAAGGCTGAGACTTATTCCCAGTACTTCAAGCAGACACCTGCAAATCAATATAGGTTAATGTCAGCCTTTGACATTAAGACTGGGAAAATTAAAATGACATTCATGCAACCTACAATCCAACAACCAAGGTCATCAACAAACTATAAGAAAAATGGTCATTGGTGAGGGTCAAAAAATGTCACCATAAGCTCATTGGTGATGGTGAAAAGAGCCTCTGTCACCAAAAACTAAACGTCACCAAAGGTGGCATCACTAAAAGTCTAGGTGTTGTGGTGACATTCAAGGTCTATCACCAATAATGATTTATAGTGATGAATAGTGACAGTCACCCATTTCATATGAGAAATTGTGACGAACCTTAGCCTCTGTCACCAAAAAATTGAACACCACCAAAGCTGGCGTCGCCAAAAGTGTAAGTTTTATGGTGGCATTCAAGGTGCATCACCAGTAATGATTTATAGTGATAGATAGTGACTGTCACCATTTCATATGAGCAATCGTGACCAACCTGAGCCTCTGTCACCAAAAAATTGAATGTCACCAAAAGTGGGGTCTGTTATCACTCCAAAATTTCTATAGAGTTGTTAGGAAAGAAATGATAGAGGTAACCACAAACCTACTTTGGAGATTAGGATCTAGCCTTCCTAATTCTCAGAGAGGGCTCTCTCTTTATGATTTAACTTTGTTTAGTTAATTGATTTTAGGCTAGTTATGATTGTACTTGGGTTGTGATTTTGATTTGGTGATGAGATCATTTACTTAGATGGATAGAAAGATGTCTTTTACCATTGGACTATGGGGTCAAATGTCAAGCAAATAGGACTTGATCAAGGTCTAAAGATAGTGTTTACAGGGAAAGTTAGCTGAGTAATTTCAGATCTTAAGGTTTGATGATGAAGTGGTTTCAATCAGATCAAAGGAGAAATTAAGGATTCCTTAAACTAGATTATGAAGGAAGTGAAGGAGATCAACTGGGATGGGAGAGTAATTAAGGATTCTCAGATCCAGATATCAGAGGAAAACATTAAAATGATTAACTGTTCAAGACAGAGTGTACTTAAACAAATTCTGAAATAAATTTCTAGTTAATTCATTCAATTTTAGATAACATGTAAGTATGTGAAACACATAAGAAAATAACAATTTGACAAAGAAAATACTTCACTGAAGTAGCTCAACACATGAATCCTATAATGCAATCTCTTTATTACTTAGTCCAGTCTGCTGACTTGAAAAAATGATACAGTGAACCCTTAGGTTTCAGATCAATAAAACTCTACAAATGTCTAGTAATCCACACCCAACACTTCGAATTATGAAGTATTTATACAAAAATAGTTTACAAAATATCCCAAACTGTCTTGGGAATTAATCTAGGAAAAAAAAATATCTTCATGCAAGAAGATAGAGACAAATGTTCAACTACTGTATGTTGTCCTCGTTTATTTGGTTGTGTTGTCTTTATGCTTTTGATCTTTTGTTGTTTATCTCTGCCTTGCTGTCGGTCTTCGCATTGGCTATTCTTTTTACTTTGCCCTTTCAATTTATACTCTTTCATCTGGCTGGTTTGTCTCTTTTCTTTTACTATGATTTTTCACTCTTACTATGCATTTTTACAGTGTCATTTAACTTCTCCCAAATACCTGCATCTGCTAATTTGATATTTACCATTTTCCTGTAAATTTCATCTACTTCTGTGTACTTGGAAAAAGTGGGCATGTTCACAAAATGGTTTTTTACCTCAGGTAAACAGGTTCTCAAATGTCTGATATAGAACCTTTCCAGTAGGCATCCTCTTCCTCGAAGATTTATTTGCCTGATACTTTGCCAGCTCTCTGATTCTTTTGTTGTAGTCTTCCTATGGCATCAACTTGTCATTTATCACTAAGGGATCTGACAGACCTTTCTACCTGAAAACATCAAAATTTACCATGAACCTCTCTATAGCCAGCTGCATGGTTTGGCATTTTTCCTCAAGGTTCATCATCAAATTCCTCTTGGTGAGCACCTTTTTAACTTCTAGTATGGTGCCTGTCCTATCAGCTATGTCCAGTTCCTGCAATTCATAATTATTTTTAGAGTTAGGGAAATGGATTATTCTAGTGGCTTCTTCTGGCATGTCTCCCAGTTCAGCCTTAACTCTTTGTATTTCTTCTGTAGTTTCTTTGACTAAGTCATTTTTCTCAAAGATGACTTGTGTAGATGGCCAAATATCATTGATGGAGTCAATGATATTGGCCCATAACTTTTCTTTAGCTTGGCCAAGTGGCTCCTTCAATGTTAGTTCTTTCTCTAAGATTTTCATTCTTTCAGTTAACCTGGTTGACTTTTGAACTTCCTCCTTATGCACAATCTGTGCAAGCTCATTTTCATTCTTTAAACTTGTTATCTTTTGTTTAAGCTTATTTATTTTTGTGCTCTGAATGGACATGTCTTCCATTGCTTTGACAAATTTTCTTGCCTCATCACTTGGCTGAGCTGCTATTGTTGCCGAACCTGTTGCTGATGTAGATGTTGTTGCAGCTGGAAGTGTTGTATCCAGTGGAGATATAGGAGCCAATGAAGCTTCCAAGGTGGATGATACTACTGTAGTGGCTATTGGAATGACAATGGAGTGGAAGTCTCAAGGCTATCTTGTTTCAGCTGTATTATGTTGTCCAACTCCTTCTCCATTTATTTCAATTAGTCATTAAGTTGTAAAACAAGGTCCATCATTTCCTCCTGATGTGTTTTTCTTTCTAAGAACTCTTTTGTCTATGGATTCTCTGAATGATGTAGCTTGAGTTGATTCTTCATGTCAGCAATATCCTCATTCTTTTTCTTTATCAATTTCTCAGTAGCCTTGACATCATTGGGATCATGTCCAAGCTCAATCACACAAGTCTTCCAGTGACTTAATTCTGTTGTCCTTGGCCTGTGAGGAGGCCTTTTCCATCTTGTACTGTGTAGTGATATTATCCAGAGACCCTTGAAGTTTGTGCACAGTCATAGCTTTGTTTGTCATGGTGGAATAGATCATCTCACCTGCCTACACGTGAAACTCAGTTTGGTCAATGGGATGAACATCCCTGGCCAAAACTTCAAAACATGTTTTCTTATAGTTTGTTGATGACCTTGGTTGTTGGATTGTAGGTTGCATGAATGTCATTTTAATTTT
>Ga0115851_100879_pt2 | contig 14329 bp, 9 predicted proteins | sample InSIn2gowninarea_FD_83865 | JGI IMG/M metagenome (GOLD analysis project Ga0115851, IMG submission 83865)
TGGTTCAATCTTCAAATGCTCAAATTTTCATCTCTAACTGCAAGAGTTAGTCAATTTGAGGATTCACAATTTTGATCTCTGTATTTGCCCCATGCATTGTATTTACAAATCATTTCAAGCAGTTGTACATTGCAATTGTGCTTTATTCACTTCCAAAAATATATATTTTAGTGTTTTGTGAAGTGCATATGCTTCTTTCTCGTTTGTGTACTAAAGGGTATCTGGTTTAGGACATCGATCCTGTTAAAATATTCATGTTAAGTTTTAACTGTGTTTTTAAGAATCTATTGTGACTGTGAAGCACCTTCCCATTTCATGGAACTTAGTATGGAAGAAGAAATGTGAATTCTATTCTCTAATTTGTCAACTTTATGTTCTTGTAGCCCATGTGTATCATCGGGATTTGAAACCGAAGAATGTTTTGGCAAATGCTGATTGCAAGCTAAAAATATGTGACTTTGGCTTAGCAAGAGTTGCCTTCAATGACATGCCCACAACAATCTTCTGGACCATATACTATTTTAAATCTATATTATACAGATCCAAATCTAATAAGTTGCTATATTGTTATATCTGGTTTGACAGGGTTTCTGTTGAATTCTCTATTTGATTTTGATTGTTGTACTTTAGTTAGTAAATTTCCCATTTTTAAGGTGTATATATTTGATGAAGTGCAGGACTATGTTGCCACAAGATGGTATAGGGCTCCAGAGCTGTGTGGATCCTTTTTCTCCAAGGTATAAATTTTTTAAAGGATTCTTTGTTAGATCTATTTTAACTATAACTGCATTCTACTTAGTCTGTTGTGACTAACTATTCTTAGATGTATAACATTCTTCTCATCTTCTTGCTTCTCTAGATGTTATGGAACTAGGTGTTTGCTTGGTATTAGTGTGTTGATTTCAGTGTTGTAAAAATCACGATAACATAAAAAAATCCCAATTTTTTGGTAAAAAAATCATGAATTTTTGAGAAAAATCATGATTTTTTTTCCCGATTTTTACAATTTTTCTCCTCGCTAATTTACTCCTGATAATGATTTTCGCAACATTGGTTAATTCACCATATCCAGTTATCTCGAGTCATAACAGTATGCATGCTAATTATTTTCAGGTGTTCAATCTCTTATCTGTAATTTTGGCCAGGGAAACACTGACGCCTAGAAATTTATTTTATCAAGAACTGATGTCAGTTGCAAAATTTACAAGTCATTTCTCATTTCTGTGGTTGTGTATCTTGGTGACACACATGAATGAATATACTGAGGCCTTTGATGCATGTATGAAAGGAATCCTTTCTTTTATAGTGGAGAATGTTGAATGTAAGCATAAATAATTATTCTATTTTAAAAGTATTGAGATGAAAAATACTTAAATAAGATGCAGAGGTTGTACCTTGCAATTGAGGGACCATGAATTGAATTTATTTTTCACGAATGTGAAGATATGTTAAGAGCCCCAGAATAATGGTTAATATTGCACACTTCTGATGTTACATGCAAATGTTAAGGTTTGAACTTTACAAGTAATTTCTCATTTCTGTGATTGCGTATCTTGGTGAGACACATGAATGAATATACTGAGGCCCATGATGTTGCATGTATGAAAGGAATATTTCCTTTTATAGAGGAGAATACTAGATGTAAGCATAAATAATTATTCTATTTTAAAAGTATAGAGATGAAAAGTACTTTAAATAAGATGCCAAGGTTGTATCTCGCAATTGAGAAACCAAGAATTGAGTTTATTTTACATTAATCTGTAGATCTTTTAAGAGCCCTATAATTGTTCATATTGCACAGTTCTGATGTTACAAGCAAATGTTATGGTTGTTCAAAGTTGTGTTATTTTTTTCTGGAGATCTCTTAAAATGGATTAGCATTCCATGATTGTTGAGAGAGAATGTGTGAATTGATGGGAAAACAGGGGGGCTGTTAAGTGCTTGTAAGTTGAGGGTTTCTAGTGTGCTTGTGTACGTGATTAGCCTCAAACTAGATCTAGGGCCTAAGGAAAAATCAACACACTGAAGAGGCTCCTATGGCGTTGCCACATTTTGTGCTTGAGGGTTTTTTCGATGAGGTTGGACTTTCTGAAAACCCTCATGGTCTAATTTATGTTGATTTTCTTTTGTTTCCTCTGTGAGATTCAGGGGACAATCCTTGAAGAGATGGTTGTATTCATAGCACCTATGACATCTAAACAATACATGCTCATAATCCAAAGGTTGTTGCTAAACTTCATTATGGTAGGAGATTTTGATTGATTTTGAAAGTGGTAAGGAGATATTCATATACACACATATCCTTACATGAGGTGTAGTGTCCTCGCTTAGTCACTTTAGATATTTTCACAAATTTTCTAATCATGTTTCCAATGCCTTCTATGATTTTCTCCTCTCGATATTCTTTTGGCATAGGAAAATGGGGATATTTTCACAAAATCTCTAATCATGTTTCCAATGCCTTCTATGATTTTCTCCTCTCGATATTCTTTTGGCATAAGAAAATGGGGCTACTGGCAATTTTTCCTTTTTTGGGTTGTAACTTTCTTTTCAGAATTTCATGAATAACCCCACATTATTGAAAAAATACATATTGTTCTCGAATACATTGTTTATGTCTTCTAGATTTGCAAAAATCACTATAATGAAACCCTTTGCTCCAAGCTCAAGATCAAAGTGTTCCTTTAGCTACCATTTTGATGGGTCCATCCAACCAATGCTCTCTCCATTGGTCACATATCAATGAACTTGCATATTAAGGTGTAATCCTTCACATGCTAGATGTAGCTCTCAATTTTGTTTGATTTTACTTTGTATTTCAGAGCCTCGACTGCCTTAGGGAGGTATCGTCTTTGTTTATATCCACACAACTTGAGCCAAAGTTTATCAATGAAGTGCTTGCATCTTATGGCTTAAACCAAAACCTCCATCTCATATAACCAGATTCTTAAAAGAGAAGTTTACACCTGAGGCTCTTACCATAACTACTCTCACGCCACTTCGAACAAATTCAATACAAAATCAATATAACAACAACGCGAAAAAATAAAAATAAATACATAAATAAATAAAAATTAAAAATTTATTAAAAAAAAAATTATAAAATAATTTTATTAATCATAATTTTTAATTTACATAAAATAGTACAATTTAGAGATTTAATTATAATGGTAAATTAAAATACTTACCCTTTTATTTATAAATATACTTTTATATTTACGTCGTAAGGCGTTTCCCTCTTAAATGAACTCCCCTAAATGTCTTCCTGTCCTAATCTTAACTGTTAGATCTATTGTTAAACGATTCAACAATTCTCTGCCATCCAAAGAAAACATTAAAAACAATTATTAGTTAAAAAATTAATTAAACCCAGCCCAACCCTTCAATCTACCTAGCGAGTCTGTCTTATGTTGCACGAGCTTTTTCTACAGGAGGAGGGCCAGGAGGATGGGGAGGGCCGCACATGGCGGATTTTTCTACAGGAGGAGGAGCGCCAAGCCAGGTTTCTTGCTTTTGCTTCTGTTCTGTAATCCTGTTCAAACATGTTCGAAACGAGTTTGGTAATTAAATGACTACGCATAGCTATGTACATTATATCTTAGAAAAAAAGTAAATATTAAAGTATCTCATGTCCCTGTAAAATATTTCCATTTAAAAATGCAATCTAAAGGCTTTGGTTTGGAAATATTTCAGAATTGCTTCCATGTAATCGCCATCGACCGTAATCACTCGAAATATTTGCGATTTTTTAAACAAATTTTGAATCGTAGAGCACTGGCCATGTTGGTGGATATGAATATAAAATAAAATCTAAAATATAGATTAAAGTGGAAGTGGGAAAGAACTAGAAGTTGGGGCAAATTTATGACTGTTTGAGATGGAGCTGCTATATAAGAGTTGCAGGCAAATTATATCTTATTCTTTTGAGCTCATCTTCCTCTGTATTCTGCATTGCTTTGAATTGGCTTCTGCTTGTTATTTTTTGGCTTTCATTGTGTATTTTCTTTGTCGATTTTTCTTTTACCAGCTAGTGTTTGTTGAATTTTCTTTTATTTTTTTCCCTTTTTTTGGATTGGTTGATTTTATTTTGTTTGGTTCGATGCGGACCAGAAGAGATGAAATGCATGATTTCAGATTTCTATGAAGGGTAATTACCTGAGCAGGTATGCTTCTTATTTAATTCCAAACCAGTATATTATATAGGTGTACAGAATTTAGAATGCCCTCTGGTAGATAATGATTTGGAATCTTAAGATGAATCAGAGGGTTGTTTGATGATTTTTTTTTCTATTGCAAGGTTTTAAGTACTCAGACATAACTCATTGGGATTTCAACAAGAAAGTAAGGGAAACTCATTGACGCTTTAAATTCATTTAAATGTTCACTCACTTACCTAGGTTTTGACCTATTAAGGATATTTCTATTTTAAAGATTGAAATAAGATCTGATTGAACTGCCTTCTAGGAAGAGCCGTCCCTGAATACAAAACGAGGGAAGAAAATTACATTAGGACGTCTTATTTTCAGCAGGTACAGTGCATTTGATGGGTTACTCGCTTATCTAGGTTTTGACCGGTTAAGTGTATTTTTATTTTAAAGTTGAAATGAGATCTGATTGATTGGATTGCCTTCTAAGGAAGAAAATTACATTCCTACGTTTGGTTTGTTATTCCCTTACAAATGGACTTTTTGTGATCCATTGTGTAAACAATGATCTGCTTGTTATAATATAAACAAGTAATTTTTTTACAAAATATTTTGTCAATCACCAGATCTCTTTGATTTTTAATGTGGTATATGATGCATTTTCAACAGCTAAAAAAATGGTGTAGCCAATTTGAGAAAATAGATAACCTTTCATTACTGTCTTACTGTGCACAAGTTCTGCTGTTTTAACTGAATGATTACATCGTTATACCTGTTGGTGTAAAAGCCAAGGTTGTATCATATCACATGATAAGATGTTCGAGGTAGCTAGTTGGAGGAAATGGATGGCTCTTGAACGCTTTTTTACTGTGGATCAATGCTGTTGTTTTAAATTGAAACGTTACACCATTTACTTATTGGTGCAATGCTGCATCAGATTTATCTGTTTGTTTTTAGTGAGCATCATATTAGAACTTAGAAAAAATTATATATGCGTTAAACAAATTAGGTACATCTAACCAAATGTATAAGAAAATGGAAATGAATTCCATGGTAGACTCTCCTCCAAAAGTTCTCTGTTTTGGTGTTGTTACATCCAAAGTGCTTATTGATGGTCAAGAAAGGCATATTTAAGCAAAGAATAGGGCAGTTTTATATAATCTTCCAAAAACTCCATGCTTTGAACCAACTTTATCAAATACAGATATGCTCCCTGAACACTTAGAAACAAACATCAAAAGTTGTCTTCTATAATATATGCATAGTGCCTAGTCCTCTCAAAGTTGTATCATATTTCAAGGAACCTATTTGGGAAACCCTATCCTTGATCAAACTCATTAGATCTACCTGATTAACATGTAGAATACAAAGCTTTTTCATGTCTGGAAATGTATGTACTATTCTTTTTAGCTCATTATCTAACTCATAAACCATTTCAGAATCCGTTCGAATGCAATCAATAATGTCTATGACAGATTTGGACATCTCAATATGATGAAGTTGTATCATGTTCTTTTGACAATAAAAATCGGATGAAATAGTATTTGAGAATTCATTGAGATCGGTGTGCAAAGAATTTTGCATGCTACTTGTTTCTTTTGCTGAAGGATCTCCACATTTTATAAAACTTCTTTTCACATTCAAGTAAAATAACAGATCACTGGATACAAACATAGAGTTGAACAATTTACAATTCCTGTGCAACAAGATTTCTCCCTCTTTGAGCTGACCAGGAGTATTCTTACTAAATTTATAGCCTTGCATGGCTTTTTCCACCCTTTGAAATTATTAAGCTGATCTACTTTCAACCTTGGAATTCTATGTGGTATCTCTCTCATAAATTCTCAATTAAAACAGGTCCTTCTAAATTCCTCCTCATGGCTTTACAATTCCTGCACAACAAGAATTCTCCCTATTTGAGCTGGCCAGGAGTATTCTTATTAAATTTATAGCCTTGCATGGCTTTTTCCACCCTTTGAAATTATTAAGCTGATCTACTTTCAACCTTGGAATTCTACGTGGTATCTCTCTCATAAATTCTCAAATTAAAACAGGTCCTTCTAAAAAAGCTTACATGATTGGACCGTAACCCATAGTAATGTTGGGAAATACTGGGCCTCTGAAATGCCTCTGAAATTAGGGGATTGAAACAAGACAAATTAACTTTAGATAAAAGACTTCATAAAGATCATTGCAATTTGATTGGACCAATTTTTGAAGCTTGACGTCCACTCCCCTTCAGCTAAGTTCAGTGAATTTGTGTTTAGGTCTGATCCTTCTATTCCTCCTCTATTGCAATATTAGCCAATAGGTCTGCTACCATATTGCCTTATCTCTTTACATACTGGAAGCTGACCTCCTTAAAGTTTCTAATTGCTTCCCTTGTCCAAGTGAGTTGTACTTTTGAATGCAATGCAAGATTTTTGTTTTGGTTTAAATTTTTAAAACAAATTGTAACATTTCACTAGAACATGATCACATGCAAACCCATATGTATCCTCTGAATTCATGAAGTACCAGGGCCTTTGTGAAGGTACTATGGACCACTACCAGATGAGTTTTCTTGACTGTGTGATGGAATTTTATTTTTACAAGCTATTCCTGTCTGGAAAACACTTGCAATTCAAAATAATTAGGAATTCTATACAAAAGATGACCGGGAAGGTTGGAATCACATTCTCCGCACTGCATTATTCATTGTCTGAACAGGCTTATGAATACAAAATACCATTGCATTGCTCTTGCACTACTTAAGGTCCTCTTTCCATTTCTCATCTGATTTCCTTCAAGAATGTTGTACAGACAGTGTGACTCATCCACTGGTGGAGACTTCATTAAAGTAGGCACTCAAAATCCGTGTTTTTGATAACTAGATATGGATAGATAAAGAAGAAAGTTGGCCATCTAGCATGAGAACTATACTGCAATAGCAACTGTCCTGTTGGCAACAATGCATGAAATTTATAAGCCCCTATTGATGGCCTGATTAAAAAGCAAATAAATCTAGAACATAGATGTAGATGGAGCAGAGTCAACATGTTAATCGCAATAAATATAGAATCCCCCTTATATATCATAACTGCGTGCAAGGGGAGAGAAAAATCCCAATGTCCAATGCTCTGAAACACAGACTTAGAGGCTTTGGCCATTTGCAATAAGGCCCATTCTGTGTCATGGTATGAGGCTTATAGGAAAGTCTATTTTTGTTTTCTGTCTTTCATCTTTTTCACACACTATCCTTTTGTCTTCCAATTCTAATTTACAGCCTGCTACATCCAAGTACAAGTTAGTTTTAAAAAACTGAGCTGCATGGCAGGTGCATGAAGTACTATAGCATTTTATTTAACAAATGTTTAAAAAAAATACTATAGCAACTTTTTATCCTGTTCATGGAAAAATATCTTGACAAAACCAAAAAACATCATCAAAATAAGTGGGTTACTCAAAAACGTTACAGCAGCAGCTTGAATCCACATTTTCTGCGACTCTGTACCCTTTCCCTTGTTTGATCAAGTTAACGGATTATTATTCCCTTACAAATGGACTTTTTGTGATCCATTGTGTAAACAATGATCTGCTTGTTATAATCTAAACAAGTATTTTTTTTTACAAAATATTTTGTCAATCACCAGATCTCTTTGATTTTTAATGTGGTATATGATGCATTTTCAACAGTTAAAAAAATGGTGTAGCCAACTTGAGAAAGTAGATAACCCTTCATTACTGTCTTACTGTGCACAAGTTCTACTGTTTTAACTGAATGATTACATCACTATACCTGCTGGTGTAAAAGCCAAGGTTGTATCATATCACTTGATAAGATGTTCGAGGTAGCCAGTTCGAGGAAATGGATGGCTCTTGAAGGCTTTTTATTGTGGACCAATGCTGTTGTTTTAAATTGAAACGTTACATCGTTTACTTATTGGTGCAAGGCTACATCAGATTTATCTGTTTGTTTTTAGTGAGCATCATATTGGAACTTAAAAAAAATTATATATGCATTAAGCAAATTAGGTACATCTAACCAAATGCATAAGAAAATGGAAATGAAGTCCATGGTAGACTCTCCTCCAAAAGTTCTCTGTTTTGGTGTTGTTACATCCAAAGTGCTTATTGATGGTCAAGAAAGGCATATTTAAGCAAAGAATAGGGTAGTTTTATAGAATTTTCCAAAAACTCTATGCTTTGAACCAACTCTATCAAATACATATATGCTACCTGAACACTTAGAAACAAACATCAAAAGTTGTCTTCTATAATATATGCATATTGCCTAGTCCTCTCAAAGTTGTATCATATTTCAAGGAACCTATTTGGGAAACCCTATCCTTGATCAAACTCATTAGATCTACCTAATTAACATGTGGAATACAAAGATTTTCCAAGTTTGGAAATGTATGTACTATTCTTTTTAGCTCATTATCTAACTCATAAACCATTTCAGAATCCGTTCGAATGCAATCAATAATGTCTATGACAGATTTGGACATCTCAATATGATGAAGTTCATGTTCTTTTGACAATAAAAATCGGATGAAATAGTATTTGAGAATTCATTGAGATCGGTATACAAAGAATTTTGCATGCAACTTGTTTCTTTTGCTGAAGGATCTCCACATCTTACAAAACTTCTTTTCACATTCAAGTAAAATGACAGATCACTGGATACAAACATAGAGTTGAACAATAAAGAGACTTTCTTAGTTCTTGACTGAAGTGCATTTTTCAAATTATCCTGTGTTTTCATGTCAATGTTGTCAGGTACCCCACCCAGAACAGTCTCAGACTTGAACCTTGGAATATCTGATATACCAACACTTTCAGAGAGCTTTGGACCATTATTTTCAGGTTGATTATCCTGGTGCTTATCAAAATACTCCATTATATTCAAAAACGTTGAAGTCACTTTCAAAGAAGGATATGTAAATTTAATCAATTTGCAGTTGTCTTCATCTTGTATATTTTTCTGAAGAGAAAAACAACTATGATTGTTGCAGTCCCCTCCATGTGAGTGATGGAAATCCAAATAAATCCATTCACTTGCAGATGTAGAATGCTCCTTTTGTTGATGGAGAACCATTTTTCTAACATATAAGGCTATAAGTTATTTTTTAGCATCATAAAACACGGGAGTTGGTAATGACTTGTAGGTGTTGTCAGTTAAGGTTAGCTTAGGTACAACTACTAGTTCATCAAAAGATCCATGTGATATTAATTTGGACTCATTTGATTTTTCCATAGTAACATCTATTGTTTCCATCAATTCTTAGAAGATTTCAATTGTTCCTAAACATACATAGCATGCATTATCTTATCTTGTGAAGATAAGAAAAAAAAGCTCGTGTACATGATTGGCAGACCAAAACTGGAAAATAGAAAACACAATAAACATATGACCATATGACCATATGACCATATTACCATATTCTCGAGTTGAATTTCAATAACAGAAATGTATAATTTGGCACCCAACACAGCATATGCTATTAAGAAGAGTACTTGCATATTTGAACCGGGATTGGTCTGGAGAAAATGCAACCAGTGCCGACATGGAAACTTTGAGGCAATGCTACATGAAATTATGGAATGAATTTTGAAATAAGCTAGAAAGTGTTATGAACTCCGAGTTCCACCAACTCAAGCAAGTATTCAAGAAGAAACTCTAACCAGAGGCACATGTAGCAGATTAAACATACAAAGAACTCGGCCCAAAACCTAGGCCTTGATCTTTCTCGTTATCATAACTTCAACCTTGAGTAACCATACCTAAAACACGTTTTTAGCTAGCAGAAGAAGCTGAATATTAGCAGAACTTGAACTACTCCCCCAAAACATCACTGCAAAAGTTACCTATGTGCTACTACACCATTTGGCATTAACCCAATGGAATGCTGGAGGTACCAATTCACACCTTGATATCAAACAGGTAAAGATGCCCATCATCAAAAGGGCAGGTAGCTCACTGGTAGAGCAGGTCCTGCATTAAATTCCTAGCCAGCCCAATTTTCACCAGAATGAGTTTTAGACAATGCAATAGAAGCACAGAAGACAAAGAACACTCTGCGTTGAGGCCACACTCACAAAACTACTCACATCAACCACAAAAATAGCTAACAACCTCTTTAGACCACAACAACTGCAATGAGGCCAGTTCATCCCCTTACAAATTACTGAAATTTGATGCTCCATCTACCTTCAAAACTAACAAAAATTATATTCCCACTCCCACTTACAGTCTCTTTAATGAAGTGAAGGAAAAATGTCGCTCTTTTTTATCAAAGGCTTCAGCTCTACCTTCTGATCCAAACCTAAGATATATCATTTAGAATGAGCTTTCTTTTGTAAACGAGGATTGGAAGCAAGACAAGAGTTCTGCTCCTGTTATGCCATTTATTAATTCCAATAACACTCTCCCCCAAAAAGTCTGGTGTGTAGAGTCATTGGGTTTACTATGGTAATGATTGTAACATTTTGCAGTCTTTTCTTTGTTGGCCTATGGTTTAGTGGTTAAGTAGTTGAGACACAACATCACCTTGTTAATGACCCAAAGTCAAATTTAGATCAGAGCCTTAAATTATAAGTTGATTGAATTTTATGAGATTTATACGCAATATTAATTCAATAATTAATAAAAAATAGTGTGAGGCACCCTAAATCAACTTCTGTTTATATAGCGTTAGAATTTCATTTCTGCTACATATTTGCATCTCATTTAGATTTGCCCATTCCCATGTAGTGATTGTTCCTCAATTTATGCCTTACGGCGTTTCTTTTGCAACATTTGGTGCAAATGCTAGTATATGAAGCGAGTGGAAAAAGAATCACACGTGAGAAAATCAGAATTCAGAACGTGTTTTAGTGTGGGTCACACTGTTCAGGGACGATTGTGCTTTTTTGGGGCCACGTTGGCGTAGCCGCGTAGTAGGCGGCAGGCCTGGAATTTCAAATCCCCTATGCCCGTCAAATGAAAATTTAATGACGTTTTTGCATTTTTCATGCCCTTCATTTTACGTTCTACCCAAATTTGTGGGTGTCAGCTACTCTTGCATTTCAACTTTCATTAATCTCCTTTAAAGAGTGTCTTATTTTTTCCCAACTTAGCATATGTGTTTCGATATAGCATACAACCATAATTTTGATATGACACAGTATGAGGTTTATTTGTTTCGATATAACATACAATCATACTTTTGATATAACACATTATGAGGTTTATTTGTTACAGTTAAACTGCTCTAATGGTAGCTGAGTATGTTTTGATTTCCTAATTATATGGTCTAATGAACTAGTTTTTTTTTTTTTAGGACCTAAGAGTCAACACAACATATATTTCAATATGAAATATAATGATTTTTTTTTTTGGAAAAAAATAATACATGTTGCAATAATTGATATATATTTTGATTTTGTTTCTAGTAAGATGTATAAAGGAGGGGACTTTTTTAATACATCAATGACTTTAATACTTAAAACAAATCATCTCTCAAATTCTTTATAAGTCCTTTCTAACTATTGTGTATATAATGAAATTAGTTGACTAACATGTTAAATTCAATATTTAGATGAAATACCTTCAAGCTAAACACCAATATTTCTATAAAATACCTTCATGCTAAACAAGCATATTGAAAATATAACGAGCTGCAAAAGCCTAACAAATACTATACATTTTTCTAATTTGACCTTTTCTCAACCATTAATAGAAGAAGAATAATGGGACACCACATAGAAAATGAGCTACATTAAAACATCTCGGTAATAACTCTACCAAGGAGATCTTATTACAAGAAAGACATCAGATACCCAATCACAATTTTTAATGCCCAATAATCAATTTTATAGGAGAACCAAAAAATAACCGTTTTCACCAAAAAAAAATTGAGTCACTACAACCAAAATTACAACCTTACCCCAAGTTAACATGTAACATCCACATGTGACATAGACATAAATACTCCCGATATCCTCAATGAAACCACCATACTTTCCAACCATATATAGTGTTGCACACCTTAAGTGTCCATGTTACACAGCGATTAATTATATTACAATTATTCCATGATTCTATCACACTACTTTTAATATAAGTGGTATTTGTTACGCAAAGAACTAGATTATCTTTAAGAATTTCCACCATGCCAATTGGGATCCCATGCCAATTCAAACGCTTTTCTTTCCCTTAATTTCTTTAGCTATTCAAACGAATGCCCGACTTGATTATTTTCCATGTTTCCAGGTTCGGTTAATTTTCCCTTACATTGCATCAATTTCTTCATGTCCTTTACTCCACACTAATAAATAATTTACATTATTCGTAGTAAACAACATCTTAGACGGCAGGAATTTAGCGGCTTTCAGTTCCAATAAGATAAAGGACAATTTAAATTATGCGTCTTATATCATAATAAAGATATCTTAGACCAAAGGAATCGATAAAAGGAAATTCAAATTATGAGCTATCTTAGACCAAAGGAATTGATAAGAGACTCCCTACATCCCAAGGATTGCGAAGACAGAGATTTCAAGTGATTTCCATTCGACATTTCAAGCATGTTTACTGTGATTTCCATTCAGCGTTTTAGGCATGTTTACTGTTTATTCAAAAAACCTAGTACCGAGCATACATATGACCGCTGCTCAAAAGGATCCTTTGAAATAGAGACGCAATGATGAGAACGATAAGAATCGTAAGGAAGAAATACCGTGACTTTCAAAAGATGTGTTACCATTAATGAGCCTGGAAGAATTGTCACCCTAATTGAGAAAATTGACGGGTGGCTCTACAGGATTAGGCATGAACTTGTGCTCCCCTATGATAAAAGCTAATCAATTTGTGCCTCTTTCGAAGGTTGAGTAGGAAATTAGAACCTATAACCTATCAGTTTAATTGCGTTGCAACTTGCATTCAGTCATCAAGTGCAAGTAATCATCTAAGCGGCAGTTATCACTGGAGGGTGACCATTTAATCCGTAGTTAACACATGCCGCAACCACTGTACCCTAATTTTGTCAATTGCTATGGTTGCCATGTTAATGAATTCGCTTGCTAAAATCCAAGGTGGTAATTTACAGGCTCCACGCTCTACATTAAAGTGAACGGGAGTGTGGGAAGTTGGGAACTTTAAAGGTCATAAATTATAATACGCGGCTACCCATAACAGAATTTTGTCTCTGGTAATTTGCCTCCCCATGTGGCAGGCACAGGTGTCCAAAAAGCTTCAACCAAATCTGGTTCCGAATTTCGAAGTCCCTTCAGTGAGAAGCAAAGCTTATTTCTTTAACTCCTGATTTGTATTTTAAAATTGATTAAACATCAACTTTAAGTAGTGAGCGCAAAAAGAGCATATTTGTGAGTCATCGTGGCTTGCAATCATCCAACACCAAAGAGCATAATTTTTTAATGTGAGTCATCATGGCTTTCACTTATCCAACACCTAACATGTTTGGCTGCTTGTATATTTTTTTATATACCAAGGGGACGCATTAGCTTTATCTTTTCTGTGGAATAGAAAACTGAATGGACAAATATCCACGGGCCGCACTATGTATAAATTTCATTGTTAAATGGGCACTTCACTGTAGTCAGATGATTGCATCAAGGTCTTCAGGGGATGTTGCAGAGGAAGTGCCTCACTGTAATGGTTTAGATAAGTCGGCCATGAAAGCCCTGCCTACTGTTGCCTATGCGAGAACACAGTCCCAGCATGCCCAAAAGCCTGGTCTATATTAAAACAAAATGAATATTACCAATTAGAATATATGGGTATCTATATATACCAGTAATTTGCTCTGATTCATTCAGATCCGAGCAGAGTTTGAAGAAATGTATTCAGTTAAATGTGCAATGGCAGCCTACTTGGAGATTGGAAATGGTTGGCACTGGGATAAGTTTGATGAAGTTCAGGAAACAGAGCACTCGTATTTGGGTACTCAAATACAATTTATATCCTACAACATAAGGGAATTTAAAAACAAGATTACCAGAAAATGGTTTTATAATATTTGTTTTTTGGTCAGATGATATGCCTGCTTTATGTTTAGATGGAACAATCCTACCTGTTAAATTTATCACATTAACTGTCGAGGCATGCATTCTTTTTACAAAACAGAATGTACTTACCTTGTTTGCTGGTTTTTTGTTTATAGCTTGACATCCACATCTGAACTCCTCACTGTGATTAGACA
>Ga0115851_100994_pt1 | contig 14316 bp, 13 predicted proteins | sample InSIn2gowninarea_FD_83865 | JGI IMG/M metagenome (GOLD analysis project Ga0115851, IMG submission 83865)
CGCTAATGGAAAAAGAGGATTTTTAAAGGGTTTTTTGCAGGAGATGTCTTAAAGGCATGTAAAGTCTATACTTAGAGGAATCTGATGCAAGTGTTTTCAAGTTGTGTCACTCTTCACAGGTCCAGGAATGAGTCCTCCAAAGTGTGGGAGAGGGGTAACTAGGATGGTGAGACACGGTGACAAATTACTGTGTAACAGATGCCCCCTAAAACATGAGGCCCGAAAGAGAGAGAGGGGTGAAATGCTTTAAAAGAACATGCACAACTGAAAACACTGTCGCCGAAGAACCTGCATAGAGAAGTACAACTGATATCTCAAGTACATGACATATGTGGTATGGGTGCAGCCATCCATAACAGAGTACATAATAATCTAGATCCAAGGTATGGACGCAGCCATCCAGTGAGGATCAATGAATAGACTCAGGCTTGGTCGCAGCCATCCAATGAATGAGCCATGCAATAATCATGATAATCCACAAAATCGCAGCCTGGATTCTAACAGAAAAAATCCAGGGTCTTGTGCTCCATCTCGACCCGAACAAAGTACAAGTCCAAGCATGCGAATACAGGAGTTGAAGTCGAACATGCATGAACATCATCTGATTACCAGCCCATACTGGAAGTTGTTAACAGACGTGAGAGGTACCACCCATAATGACAATTGTCCTCAAGGTACTATAGGTACAATCTACGGTGTGCGAATCAGTGAGCTGGCGTCGAACACCCGTAGAATCATTCGATCGGAGGCCAATGATGAAAACCTCGCATCGAACACGAAGAACCTTCCATTGAGGCATGCAGGCTCCAAGGCATCGGAAGGGAGTCTCTAGATCAACTTCCTAGATAATGAGCTGAAGTCGACAGGAAGTGACCTTGATCAAAGGTGGGCCATAATGGTTTCCCACATCATCGACACGAGACAAAGAGAGAATGTTGTGAATCAAGATTGTGTGAGATAGCAGAGAGAGGTTGTTATTGTGTAGAGGTCAACTTCTCTTGAACATATCAGCGGCACGACGGTGGATTTGGCAGTATTTGACATCGATAGATCAAAGGTCATAGTGACGAGACAATGAGCAGATGAGAGGTCAAACAGGATTACCCAAACCCACAGAGGCAAGTGAAAAGTGAGATGATATGTCCCCACCCAGACATGAATGCAAACAAGTGCCCTGTTCAAGAGCGACATACTGCCGACACGACAATTATTATGGTTCCTTTTTTTCCCCAACCATTTCTGGCGAGTACCCCTGTTATTTTTAATTAACAAGCTTGACGGGGATAGCATATGCTTGTGAGGCGTCATCTCGATGGGATCCGATGTCATCAGTTTTTAACGAGCCTGACAAAGGAAAAACTCGGTGTCTTTTCATATTTAGAGAGTTTGAAAAGACAGCAGAGAAGGAAACTCCAGGGGGGTCCTTTTTTCGTAAAGTTGTGTCTCGCGAGCCCGAAAAAGTATAAAACAATGCTCGAAAGAACCGCCTGATCAACGCGACCGAGGAGTACTTTTCATGTTTAGTGGCATCAACCTGAAAAAGTAAAAAAGCAATTGATATCACGCCGTTTTGTAACCGTTAACGAACCTGAAACGACAAAGGCCCGACAATCTTTTCGTTTTTTACACGGTCAGAAAAGAGTTTAAAGACGACCGCCTCTTATTTCCGTTTAACGAGTCAAGAGGGCAAACTCGACCGATGTTGTCGTTGATATTATCTCCTGCAAGGATGAAGCTTATCCCATCTCCTTTCCCTGATCTATAAAAGCTTGTTCTGCTGCTTTGATCAGGGTAATGGTTCTTGAATGGGAATTTTTGGGAGTAAGGGATAGTGTTATCTTTGTTCCTGGTTCCAGCAGGAGGAGAATCATACTTCTAGAAGGCCCAAAGATTGTTTCAAGGAGCAAGGAGATCTTTTTCACCAAAGAGAGAGAGGCTTATTTTTATTCCTAACAAGCTTTGCAAGGCATGTGCCTCTGACGACCCAGCCAAAGGAGGATTTCGACTTCAGAACTATGGTTGTATTCTTCTTTGTTGATTATCAATAATAGATGACTATCATTATGGTTCCACTCTTGTTGTTCATCACGTTGATGCTTGAGTTATATCCTTTCTGACTGATATATAGTTGCATCTATTGGATTTTATGCTTGCATTTGTGTTGTTCTTTGCATGTGCAGGTGTCCATTCACAAAGACCGTGGGGATTGTGACCGGCCAGCGCAAAGGATCGACTCTTCTACGACACTAGCGTTGGGATCCAAGTAAGGTTTCGTCGCTTACCTATAGTTTTCAATTAGGAACCTGCGTGTTAGCATTGTTTGATTGTTGCTAGACCCGGCTTGGGCTAGTAGGGATTGCCTTTGTCCGCAGAGGGGATTTACCTTCACAACAGTGTGTTGTGGGGATAGATGTGTTGTTGGATCTTAAGGATGGATAGACAGTGTGTGGAAAGAAAAATCGTGCAGAAGCATTTGATAAGGTGTGCAATGCGCTGAACAAGGTATACAATTTGAAACAAAGTGGTTGGGACCTACATGTACCCAGACAGATGCCTTTTCGGTTGGTTGATGGAGTAGAAGCCATAATTCCTATGGAGTCTATCATGTCTAGTCCACGCATAGTGGAGTTCACAGAGGTAATGGACTGCGGAGCCCTGGAAGAAAGACTTGCATAGTTAGAAGAGCTTGAAGGAGAAAAGTTGGGACTCGATGAAGAGATCCAGCAAGGTGATCCTAGGCTCCAAGAACTCATGAGTGAAAGAGTGCAGTTGAGGGAGAAAAGCACCATGCTAGAAGCAGAAATCAAGAAGCTTGAGGAAGGAATAAAGAAGGACTTTCTTGATAAAAATACCATGGTGATAGAGCAGGATGAGATCAATTACATTGATAGACTTTGGGACTACTATCAAGAGTTTATCAATTTGATGCATTGGATTTGACTATATATTATTAAGGAGCTAGCAGATGGTGGCGCGGTGCAGTTGGTGAAGTTAAATGATGAACTCTTCCCAGGAAAAGTAAATGGTAGTTGGTTGAAGCCATATACAAGTGGCTCGACCATCTAAATAGATGTAGGAAGCATAGTCTTAATGCTCTAGGCAGCTAAAAGGAGGTGCGGGACTATAAACTACTCTACTTGTGAGCTGTGCAGTGACAAGACTGCGCGTAGTAGCGAAGTATCACAAGGTCCGCAACAACACGAGGGTAGCTGGGCTACCATGTGGGTTGATTGGAAAGTGATGATTACAGTCACTATTCATGATGTGATGCTTGGTTTGAGACCAAATGAAGCGGGTGGCAGGCATTTAAGGTGAACTTTATGTGCTAGATTTGGGAAAATCTACTGCTCTGGGAGCATTAATGGACTAGAAATGGTGGGAATGGACGAGTTCGAATTAAAAAGGAGCTATAAATTACAAATGGTTGCCCAGCAAACAACACTTGGCCATTTTAGAATTGAGCTATTGTGTGCCCAGATATTTATGAACCCAGATCTATTTGATCTTTTGAAATACAAGGTGTTGTTTGAGCACTTACTTGAGTCGTTGACAGATTTTTGGAACAACAATATCGCAGTGTCTGAAGAAGCCATGGATATCAGAGAGATGACCACTGAAGAGGCCATGCAGGACATGATGATAGGAGATGCCCCAGAAAGCATTAGGATAGTCACAGAAATCTCTAAATCTCCGTGCACACTGGGACCTAAGAAATACAAGCAGCATATGGTTCTAGTGTGCATGTCCCCTAGAAACCCGTTGAGAATTAAAATTACCATGGAAGAGAAGGGGAAGGCGATCAATTTGGAAACTGATGACGAGGAGGAAGACCTTGAGGAAATCCTGGTGGAAGATGAGGAGGATGAAAAAATGGAGGAAGAAACCCAGGGTGCGAACTTGGGATAGGTGCCATTCTAAAATTTGAAGACTTGGATCTCATGGACCATGAGAAATTCTGACATTTGGCAACCGCATAGCTAATGCATGCAAAGAGAAATATAGCGGCAGGGGTCATAGAGTTGGAGCCACACAAGTATTTGCGAGGAGTAGAGAAAGCAAGGTTGTTAAACTTGCTCTAGGTGTTGCATCACCATCGTGCCACAGTGACTATCTTTGTCATCAGGCAGTTGATCTACTTGGTGCATGATGGGTGTTTGTGGCTAGAGGAGCCCATCCCCATCATGGACCACCTAATTCACAGAATTACCTGGCTCCCTTGAAAAGGGGAGGATCCAACAAACATATCCGAGGGTAAAAGTGATGATTTGGTTATCACAGAGGCCATGAAGAAAAAGTTTAGGATGGAGAAGAAAAAGATAGGGTATGTGATCTCACATGACAAGACGTCTCAAACCATCAAGACACACATGCTCAACATCATTGACCGATGGTGTACGCGACAAGCATGATGCTCGTGATAGATCGTTAAACGGCCGTTAAGATGCTTGCACGACAGTGCATACAACTTCATGTGTGAGTATGACAGATGTTTACATAGTGAACACAACATGTACACATGAAGAGAAGACCTTGTGCACGACCAGAACATGGTCGCAATCAAGATATTGTTACCAACATGAAAAAGTTGTCCATTGAACTTTCAAGCAAGGTGGGTGCAAGGGCTCAACATGAGCCCACGGGGTGAACCCGAGTGTGCGTAAACATCAAGTAAAAATCTCAAAGGAGGCCCTAAAATTGGATGCGGGCCAAAATTTTGGAGGGTGTTGTAGCTGCTACAAGACTTGGCGACACACTAGTAAAACTCTAGCTTCTTTGTTTAGGTTCATTTACAGCACATGTCTTTGGTCTTTCGAGGAGTATTGAATCACTATGCGGGTTACATTGGTTTTCCCACTTACCCCATGGATAGACATGGTTCACCATTTTCCAACTTAGTCAAACACAACAAAAATTTCAGCTTGATCATAGTGTTTCGAAATCAGGGAGGGTAGTTTGGCTCATGAGTTGAAAATTTCACAGTATAAGTTTTCATCTCTAGTGTTGGTCTTCTACCATTGGGTCTGGACAGTACCCCGATGGAGTCATGTAGGAACACATGCATTTCTCAACTACCAGTGATCCTGGTCAGTACCCCAGTGGAGTTGCATGCTTCACGTCTCTACAAAGGAAGCCTTTCTCTTCTTTTGCCTTTGTATTTTTTCAAGAGGATTATGCATTGACACTTATTTGTTTTTAGGAAAAATTGGGATCCTAAATTGTTGAGAGCAGAAGAGGTTTTTCCTTGAAAGAATCATATAAGACCTCTGACATAGGTTTTGTCATTTAGATATTTCCCCTTCTCCATTTCTACTAGTTGGAAGAGCTTGAATACACATAGCAGAAGGTTGTGTACAGGCACGGGGTTTCCTAGTGTGGACATAGGTTCATGGTTGGACCAAAGTTGCCCTTGCAGATGAATCGTATTTTCTGTCAAGACTTCATTGGCTAAAGGTTACAACTAAGAACAAAGAAGACGTATGCAAGACTAGGCAAGTGCTTCAGTGTCACAAGTCTCTTCAATTTCAGCCACAGTCTCATTCAAATGCCAGAACTCAGTAGATGGTAGCACTTATTTTTGGAAAACAATATAGCAAGGTATCAATCAAATAAAAAACAAAAAAAGAAAAATAGTAAGCAAAGCCAACATGACAACAATAAGCAAGGAAGGAAAACAAGCAAACAAGCTAAACAAAGTCAACAAACAAACAAACATGCAAACCACCAAGAAAAGACAAGAAAAAAAGTAGAAATTACTCCTACTGCTATGCTAAATGGTCACGGTTACATGAAACGAAATTTCTAGCTGAGCCACCATAGGCATACCCGACCTGCAGTCACAAAGATATGAGCGATTGAAAAAGACAAAAAATCGTGTGCAACAGAAAATGAAAAAAATGGACAAACTTGCACACGAGAGAGAAGGTCTCGCTTGTGGGCTGAAGAATGTGTCACAACCACCTAACACACATGCTTACCTCTTTTGTGACTACCATTTTTCAACAAACCTCGGAGGCCTCTTGCAAGTATTTGTTGTTATACACCAAGTTTCTTAGCAAGTTCGAGGAAGGACTGAAGCTTGCTACCTACGACACGACTCGATAAGTAAGATTGTTCCAGCCATTCAGTGATTGGATCATAAAATTTGTGATGGTTGTTTTGAAAGATGCATGATATTTGAGAAGATGGATTCCTGATTCGAGAGAGGGGATCATGATGGGAATCTGATACAGATTGATAGATCTGGTCATTCTCATCGGTCATGTCAAGAAAGGAGGGCCTGCCATAGCCATCTGCATAGGTCGAAATGGCTCACTTGCCTGACAAAATTCTAAGAAGAAAGATGTTACACATTGAAGATCATAGTGCATGAAGCAAATGTCATTGGATTTACTATTGGGAAAATAATAAAATACATCACAACCACCCAAGATAGAAGAAAAATCAGACCAGTCAATCGAGATGCCAGATTCCTAGTTGAGCATGAATAAAGAAAATTTTTGAACAATCATACGAATGCTCTGAGTGAGGGAACCAAGTTCGTTGTATGCTAGACATGATAGAACACCCACGTACAACTAGTGAAAAAATTCATAGGCATCATGGTTATCACAAAAATGTAGAAAGGATGCCAACACTGTGAATGTGTGAAACTAGTGGGGTGTGGTGAAATGAGAGTAACTTGATTCGCGCAATAGGTTGTGTGCTCACCATCACACAAGGAGATTGCTGATGTGATGAGTGGGCAGATTTAACATGTGAAATTTGAAAAAAAACAAGGATATGATTACAAGAGGGAACATCCATGTCCCATGATTGCATGAGGGACAAACACTCCCAACCCAAATTGGGTGTAAGAGAGGTGCATGAAGATGGACATGCTGTAATAGACTCGTGGATTCAATCATTAGCGAAAATATGAAATTTTGTAATATCACACACATAGTAATAAATATTCTTTACTCGGGGATCCATGTCGAGTGCAACCATGCAGATAAACAAATTTTGCGTGAGAAACGAGATCTGATTTGGTTTGATGGGATTACCAGAGTCGCGAGGTCCTGACATAACCATCAACAAACGTTAAATTGCATCGACTCCCTCGCACATCCCTGGACTTTCCAGAATTGAAAATTAAATTTTGAGATGTGAACCAGATCATGCATGGCTTGAGGATGATTGTTGTTACTAATCTCAAAACTTCTCTTCAAATGACGACCATCTCTCTCACAAGCTTCATCAAAATTTTACGCAAGTTTACTTGACAAGTCGTCTTCAAGTAACACATAAGATGATGATGAGTGGGAAGAGTCCTATCTGCTAAGAACATTTTCATCATGGACAAACTCATTTCCTTGTGTCGATTGAGCAGATAAATCATAAGATGAAGAAGCAAGAGAACACGGAGTATCTCCAACACATGTTGATATGCTGTGAATGATAGGACACATGGGTAAGTGAGGTGCAGAGGAAGCTTCGATATGGATGTCTTCTTTGACTGGTGCACATTCTAGATCTGAGTTATAGTGTACATGAGATGACAATAAACCAAATGATGTGCTTGGGAGTTCATCACGACATACAAAAGCATTGGAGTGATGACATCCCACGACAGGAGGTTGATCGAAATAATTGATTGTGCATGATGTTTCACCAAGATTCATGGATCGGGAATCAATCAAAAATGGAAGCTCAATGTTTTGAGAGGAATTGATTGTGTGTTCACCATCCTTCTTATCCACTTGTATGATGGACTACCTTTCACATGACTGCAACTTTAGCTAGTAGCTCTAGAATCAAGAGAGCTCACGCAGCTAGCTTGTGAAGTAGATCACTCAAGTGAGTGATGGTGCAAGGATTCATGGCTTGTAGATGATGAAGGATGGTATAGATCGAGATTAGACTCAAGAATTTGGTTTTGAATGCTGATGTCCTCTTCCAGAATGGAGTGATGAGTTTTCGCCATAGGATTTCTTAACCATTCGGGAATTTCCTTCGTTGGGGTAGGAGAAAGTCGAGTAGATGGGTTGGGAACATGTTGCACAATTTTTCAGCTTTGCAACTTTTGCGAGGGGTAACATTCTGTGCAGATTCCTCAACTTTGAAACCACTGTGAGGGGGCACCCTCTTCGAGACATGAGGTGTCTCATGATCCACAAGAGTCAAGGAAGAAGGGAAATTAGGAGGTTCACCATTTTGGGAGACATGAACTAAGTGTTTCAGCTCTTGGCTCATGAAGTCAAGGTCCTCAAACCGTTCAGGAATTTCATGACAAAGGTGAAGGAAGTGAGTAGAAATGTCCTCAACTAACTCTCCAAGCTTCATTCTTAAATGAGAGATTCTTTCATAGACATCTTGGTTGTCACACTCATCAAAGGCTTGACAGAGCTCCTTAAGGAATGTGAGAAGGGAATGGACAGAAGCAGGTGGTAGGGTATGACACCACCGATTAGCATGACCTTCAAGGGTGAGGAAGAAGAGTATGCAAACAAGCTCATCACTATCAATTTCATGAGATTCACATAAATGAAGAAAATCATAAATGTGCTTGGTTACGGACATTCTGTCCTCACCATCAAACTTTAACAAGGACAAGTGATCAAGAAGCTCATCGAGGATTTATAGTTGATTAATGGAGAAATGAGAGAAACACCTCAGGAGCATGAATTGTGTATAATTCATTAGGTAAGAGATTCAACCCAAATGTACAGGCTCATCTTGTCATATGTTCCTCCTTTTAGCACCAAAATGTTGATGGTGCTAGACCTACCAACATGAGGGGATCTCCCTGTTATGAAGTCCCAACTAGACCTCACATTGTTTGGTGTAGGAGTCCCATCTGGTATGATGGCCCTGTTGCCATTATTTTAAAGATATGCCTTAGCCATTTCTTCTAGTGCGTGAGAGTGCTCTTGATCTAATAATGAGATCTAAGACAATTAATAAGGTATTACATACTCATGTGCATGGATTTTCTTATGTTATTTTATGCGATGGATCGATCAGATTGTGAAATACATAGACTATGAAGCAGTAAAATACTATAATAGACAAACACATAAAACATAGCAATTTAATGAGGAGTTCAACTAATACACCTAGGCTACATCTCCTGGTCTAGCCCTCAGTGGTGGCCTCTCTATTATGTCTTCAAGCAGAGTTTTTTTACAACAGTATGAGCTCAATTTGAGACTCAATATACAATAGATATAATAGTAAGAGTTTTATTGAACCTCTCAAGCCTTCTCTAAGTACATAGACTCTCTTAATTACTCTTTGTCTTTGTATTAGCTCTGTCTTAGCACTACCTACTCTGTTTTCTCTCTGCCTGTGGCTTTAAAGCTAATCTGGGTTGCCTATTCGTTTCTCCTTCTCTGCTTTTTGCCTCCTGGCATCTATCAGCTCGAATCCCTATCCTAGCATTAAAAAATCATTGCATAACACCTAAAGGAAAGGTGGCCACCTATTCTGCAATGTAAGATTGCCTCAGGCCCTTGAAATCCTTCGGAATCTTTAACGCGGTAGTTTTCTGCTAACACATAAAAATGCATTCACAACAGTGAAATTTTGCCAAACACAGTTCATTTTGGACTTCAAAAGTCCTTAAATACAGTCTATTCCTCTATAAAGTCTGTCCTCAATCGCTATGGCTAAGGGCTCGGCCCTGGTGGAATCACCTGCTTCTTGTATCACTATTTTACAATTAGTCTTTTGTGGTTTGATTTCCTTTGCATTTCCTTAATTCACTTTATTCGGTAATATTTTGTTTATGAAAATTTCGCGGAATTGATCTGTTATATCGAAATCATAATTGGATTGTGTTGGTGACAAAATTATTAATTATAACTTGAAATGTCCTATTGTTCATTCTGATCTAATACTGTGTTGTCTAATTCAGATAGATGTTCATTTAATTACTGCTCACGTATAATTGCAATTGTTGTTCGATTAAGTTACTGTTCCATTATAACTAGATTTTTGTTACTTTAATACCTACAATTAATGTTCATGCTACTAGAATAAGATTGATGATTCAGTTTAGCTTAGAGTCACCATGTGTTTCTAGTTAATTTTCTTTGTTGTTCTGTTGGATTAAGATTGTTTTTCAATTCATTTCTGATATGAGAAACTTTATTGTTTAATTCATTTCCAATAAATCATTTTTTGCTGTTCAGTTTTTCAATAGACTTAGTTGTTGTTCCTTTTCTGTCAATTGAATTGCTATTTCTAATTGTTTGCTTTAGTGTGGTTTGAAGGATCTACAACTGTAAAGGAAACTGACTACTGTTGTCTAAGTTCTCAGATTGGAGATCTTGCCTATGATTGATTTTCATTTGCATCAGTTTACAGGGGAGAGAGTTATCATTATCGAGTCCTTGACTGATGATTTTTGAGTGAATGATTTAGTTACAAAACATTTTAGTTTCTTATTGTTCCAATTAGATTTTGTTTCCAGCATTCATTTATCTTTGCATTTTAAAGCACTATACTGCAAAACATTACTCTTGAGCAAGTGACCACCTCAGACTGAGTACACTATTGAGATAAAAAATTGTCCCTGGGTTGATAATTAATGTAGGATAAATATATATTAAAAATACATCTTTTATCTCTCAACATCTACCACCCAAAAGGGAAACTGTACATGATATTCATTTGCAGCAAGATGCTCCATTGCCTAACATTGGAATGTACAGGTTATCTGCTTTAGAGAATGCAGAAATCAAGAAGCAGGTACAGGAGATGCTCGAGAAAGGGTTCATAAGACCAAGCACATCACCATGCAGATCTCCAATCGTGTTGGTGAGGAAGAAAGATGGTTCGTGGAGGATGTACATTGACTACAAAGCAATAAATAAAATAATGATCAAGAATCGTTACCCCCTTCCTCGCATGGATGATCTATTGGATCAACTGAAAGAATCTGTTTACTTTTCCAAGTTGGACCTAAGTAGTGGTTACCATCAGGTCAGAGTAGCAGAGCAAGATGCATGGAAGACTTCTTTCAAAACAAAGCAAGGGTTGTATGAATGGCTAGTTATGCCTTTTGGCTTAACTAATGCTCCTGCCACTTTCATGAGAGTTATGGATGATGTACTCAGGCCTTTTATTGATGATTTTGCAATTGTATATCTAGATGACATTCTTGTTTTCAGTAAAACATGGGAAGAACATTTGAAGCATGTAAAGCAGACTCTAGATGTTTTGTGAAAATAAAATCTCTATGATAAATTATCAAAATGTGAATTTGGCAAAACATCTTTGAATTATTTGGGTCATCTTGTAGGGGGTGGTGAATTGAAGATAGATCCCTCTAAGGTTGAAGTCATTGTAAACTGGCCTAAACCCAAATCTGCTACCGAAGTTAGAATCTTCTTAGGAACAACATAGTATTGGAGAAATTTTATTGCTAACTTTTCCTTAATTGCAGCTCCCTTACATGCTTTGACAAGATTGAACAAGGTGTTGAAGTGGGGAGGCAAACAACATAAAGCCTTTGACACCTTGAAGGAAAAAAATAGTATAGCACCAATACTACCATTGCCAAATCTTCAACAACCATTTGAGATCGAAATAGATGCCAGTGACTATGCCATGGGAGTAGTGTTGATGCAACATGGTAAACCAATATGCTACCATTATAAGAATTTTAATTCTACAGTAGTTAATTATCCTACATATGATAAAGAATTGTATGCATTAGTCCAAAGTGTAAAGAAGTGGAAACATTACTTAATGGGCAAAGAAACAATTATACATACTAATCATCAGCCACTTCAGTATTTGCACTTACAAACTAAATTGCAACAATCAAGACACTATAGGTGGATGGGTTTCCTACAATAGTTTCATTTAGTCATGAGATATAAAAATGGCATACACAATAAAGTTTCAGATATGTTTTCTGGACCAATAAAAAATGCACCTACTATACTTAAGCATAATTTAGTAATGCATGAAAGCTACATTGAACAGTATGCTCAAGATATAGATTTTAAAGATGTATATGCAGCTTTAAGTAATGGAAAATGGTGGAATAATTGGATTACTATGTTAAGGACCAACTCTTGTATCATCTGTGAAAGCTATGCATTCCACAAAATGAAAGAGTCAACATAATTAGGGAAGCACACACTTCTCCGATATCAGGTCATTTTCGAGTAACTAAAACAGTTGCACAGGTGCAAAGATACTTCTATTGGCCAAAAATGCATGAAATAGTTTCTAGATATGTAAGAGGGTGTACCATGTGTGTTAAAAACAAGCCCAACAATAGAAAAATAGGCTTGTACAGTCCACTACCAGTTCCTTCCCGTCCTTGGGAAAGTGTTTCCATGGAATTTGTTAGGGGATTGCCAAAATCTAGAAAGGGACATGCATATTATTGACAGGTTCAACAAAATGTGTATTTTAATACCTTGTAACAAGCAGATTACAACTGAGCAAACAACGGAGTTGTTCTTTCAGCATGTCTGGGTGAATTTTGGGTTGTCCACTTCCATAATATCTAATCAAGATTCCCGAATTGTTTGGAAGTTTTGGTCAAGTCTATGGGAATTGATGGACACCAGACTGAAGAAGAGCACAACCTTTCATCGACAAATAGATGGCCAAAAAAAGCTAGTCAACAGGACAGTGATCCAATTGCTCAGAGGTTATTGCAGCAAGCATCCCAAGCTTTGGGATGAACATTTATGTTATGTGTAACATGCTTACAACCGTGCTAAACATTCTTCTACATAGAGATCTCCTTTTGAGACTTATTTTGGTTTTATACCAAGGTCTCCCTTGGATTTTGTCTTTGAAAAAGACATAGCAGTTGTTGGACATAGTGATGTGGACAAAGCAACCAGGTTCGTTGAACAGATCCAAGAAATTCACCAAGCAGTGTAGGAACAACTGGAAAAGATCCAAGCCATGTACAAGGCAAGGCATGGTAAGCATCGGGTGGATCATAGCTTCCAAGTTGGTGATGAAGTCTAACTGTATATCAGTAAGGACAGAATGCAAGGTGAAGGAAAGAAGCTGAAGCCAATAAGGTATGGACCTTTTAAGGTACTTGAGAAAATTGGTGAGAATGCTTTTCACCTTGATTTTCCATCATACATGCACATCTATTTAGTGGTAAATGTAGAAAACTTAAGACTGTTTTAACCTTCATTAACCGAAGATCTAGAAGAGAAAAGTCAATTGCCTTCCATTGATGATCTGTTGCCTGAACATCTCAATGAGCTGCAGGAAGATACAGTTCTGGACTGGAAGGTGAGAACCACACATAGAGGGGATGTTGAGTACCTTAGGATCATGCTCAAAGGTTCAAAACCTAGTAGTGCAAAATGGATAGAGATTGGGAAAGTGAGGCAATTGTATATTCACTTGAGCGATGCTTGAAAACCAACTTTTGGTGGTCCAAAAGCCTTTCTCGGTGGGAAGGCGTGATCCAAATGGATCCAAGAACACTCTATAAGTCTTGAAAACTATTAAAATAATTTAAAAGAACAAAAAAAAATCACATGAGAAAACCTTTCAGAATGGTGGAAAAACAATATCGGGAGGCAAAAACACATGAAAACAGAGAAAAACAGAGTATCAGAGGTTTGAAAAAGTGAATGCATAGTAGCCGTCAGATCTAGCTGATCAATGATCCAGATCTGATCGGTGAATTGTAATCGGTGGCAGAAATCAGCGGATATTGGCACAGACTACATAACACTTGAGACAGTGATCGATGGAGTCAACTAGGACCATCGATCAAGCATGTAGATCGACAAAGCATGTTGCATCATTGGATCACTATCAGAGATTACAAGAGCACTTACAATGGCCTGGGGTTATTGCAGTGTGCGATTGTGATCAATCACATCATGATATCGCAATCTGGGCTACACAGAAGAGTGGGCATGTACACATACACATTTGCAACCCGATGAACCAGACCCAATGGTTATATAAATATTATTTCATAAGATTTGAGATCTGCAGAAAAGGAATTTTTAATGTATTTTGCATATTTCATTTATTAAATGAAATACATGGGGTGAAATGCCAATGTGATAAGCCAGACTCAAAAGGTTCCTTAAAGCTATTGTATTTTATTTCAGATCTGCCATAAGCCATTTCTTACGTTATTTTCACAATTTTAACATATTCAAAAATACAAAGGGGAACCTTGGAGCAAGGCCGAAGCCACTTGCAATAGCGATTGAGGACAGACTTTATAGAGGAATAGACTGTATTTAAGGACTTTTGAAGTCCAAAATGAACTGTGTTTGGCAAAATTTCACTGTTGTGAATGCATTTTTATGTGTTAGCAGAAAA
>Ga0115851_100996_pt1 | contig 14308 bp, 20 predicted proteins | sample InSIn2gowninarea_FD_83865 | JGI IMG/M metagenome (GOLD analysis project Ga0115851, IMG submission 83865)
TGCAAGAAGAAAGACCCATTGCTTTCGAAAGTTGTCCAATCAAAGGAAAGTATTTACACAAAGCTATTTATGAGAAGGAAATGTTGGCAATACTACATGCACTTAAGAAATGGCGACCCTACCTAATGGGAAGACACTTCAAGGTAAAAAAAGATCATGATAGTCTTAAATACATTTTAGAACAAATATTATCCTCCAAAGAGAAACAAAAATGAGTCATAAAGATGTTGGGTTATGACTTTGAAATTATCTAAAAAAAGGGAAGCAAAATGTTGTGGCAGATGCACTCTCAAGAAAGGGTGAGGATGTAAAAGCATTGTTTTGTGCTATTTCTATTATCCAACCAGATTGGATAAATGAAGAAAGGGATGAATGGAAGAAGGACGAAGAAGTGTGGCCACTCATTCAAAAGTTGCAAAAGATCCCAGTTCAAACAATATTTCCAGAACTTGATGAGGAAGGAAAAATCATAGTGGAACCTGGAGCAGTCACAGAAACAAGAACCCAATAGCTATGAATTCGATCAATTTTAGAGTATCTGATCAAGTGGAAGAACTTACCCGCTAAAGATTCCACATTGGAGGACAAGAATTTTATATAGAAGCATAAATAAGTACTCAAGCGTTGAGGACACCACTTTTTGAAGGAGAGGGGCATGTTAGGTCCCTATACAACTAGTGTAACCCCTTATTGTTATTAGTACAACCCCCTTATTATATTTTTTTTTGCCCATGTCGTCCCCATATTGTTACTCTTGGGCCCAATAGAAGCCACTATTACTATTATTTTTCCCTTACATTAGTATTGTTATGTTGGCTCTGATTATATGACCCCTTAGACTCCTATATATAGAAAGGCAGTCTTGTCATTTGTATTATTCAAGAATTATTCATTTGTGTAATGTAAAGGAGGTTGCCCCATCGAAGAGGCTGATTTGTAAGGAGTTCATCTATCTCTTCTATCTTTTTGTGAATTGGTTTCATAACAAATTTATAGTCCCATTGTCAAAGATTGCATCTACCTCATAAGGACCTAGCCATCTGGTGTAGAGCTTACCTCGAAGTATTTAGACCTTGAGTCATATAAGAATGCCCAATCTCCTTTCTGGAATTGCTTCTTCTTTAGAAATCTCTCATGCCACTTAGCTCTCTGCTGCTGGATAATCTCTGTTTGTTGTATAGCAACCAACCACTTTTCCTCCAACTCGTTGAGCTGGTTCAATCTCTGACTTTGTGTTGTAGCCAAATCCAAATTGACCATCAACGTTGTCCTTAGTGTCTTAATTTCAAATTGAATTGGGACTAAAGGGTTCTTGCCATAAACAAGTTCATATGGTGAGTGGTGTTCCTCCATGTAGTCCTATCTGTGCATAACACCTTTGGAGGTTTGTCAGCCCAATTTCTTTGATGACTGGCCATAGTCTTAGTAAGGATCCCCTCAATGAATTTATTAGTGCCTCCTACTTGGCCATTTTCTTGTGGATGATAAGGCGTTGTGATTCTGTGATGGATTTTATATTTCTTGACCAACTCTTGAATCATATGAGATGTGAATTGTGGCCCTCCATTTGTGACTATCTCCCTGGGTATGCCAAAGTAGACGAAGATGTCTTCAAAAAAAAGTCTCAGATAGCCTACTCTATGGCTCTAGTTAGTGCTTTTTCCTTAACCCATTTTGTGACATATTCAATATAGACCAGGATGTAGGATCTCTATCTAGATGAAGGATTGATTGGTCCCAAAAAATCTGGAGTCCAATTCTCGAAAGGTTCTATGATGATCTAGGGTTGTAATGACATCTCATCTTATTGCAGTGGTTGGCCCATCCTTTGAAAACTATCACATCCCTTCAAAAACTTCTTGCATCCTAGAATATTGTCGGCTAGTAGTACCTTGTTGAAAGGACTTTGTATCCTGTCTATTTGTTTACGAAGTGTCCTCCACAAGGTTCCTCATGGCAGGCCTTGAGAATATCAAAGACCTTGTCCTCTCTAACACAATGTCTAATCTGGAAATCAGTTCTTATGTGGTAGAGGTTTCCATCTATCTAGGTAAATGTAGCACTTTGTTGTATGGTTTTCCTTTTCTCCTTGGAGGACAAATACTGGGGAAACATCCCTGCAACAAGATAATTGGCTATATCTGCATACCAAGGTGAGTAAGTAGAAATAGCAAAAAGATATTCATCAAGGAAATAATCTTTAGTAGGAGCGCAACTGTCATAAATAGTTAGCCTATAAATAATGTTAGCTACTACATTATCTTTTCTAGGCTTATCTACAATAGTGATATCAAATTCTTGTAACAACAATAGCCAACATGTAATCCTACCATTTGTAATTGGCTTATTCATTAGAAAACAAATGGCAAAATGGTCAATGTGTACAAATACTTGATAACCGGTGATGTAATGCTGAAATTTATTGATGGCATGCACAACTGCTAAGAATTCCTTTTTGGTCACTGTGTAGTTGAGCTCAGTTGGAGTTACATTTTTACTTATGTAGTAAATAGCGTAAGGTTTCTTATACTCCAGTTGGCCCAAAACAACACCTATAGCAATATCTGATGCATCTATAGCTATGTGAAATGGAAGTTACCAATTATGTCCTCACAAGACTAGAGCTACTGATACACAACATTTCATCTTTAAGAAGGTTTGCTCACACTCCCTATCCACAAGAAATCAACATCCTTTATGAGAAAGGAAAATAATGGTGATGCAATTCTTGAAATTTTTTCTATAAATCTTCTGTAATACCTTGCATGCCCAAAGAAACTACGTACCTCTTTCTGCATTTTGGGGGTTGGGATTTTTAGAATTACCTCTATTTTGTAGGGTCTACCTTGATTCCGTCAGCAGAAATGTAATGTCCAAGAATGATCCCTTCAGTCATCATCATATGACACTTCTTAGTGCTCAAGGAAACATTAGTCTATACACATTGCTCTAACACTTTTTCCAGATTGACTAACATTGTTTCGAAAGAATCTCCATAAGGTGTGAAATCATCCATGAAGATTTACAGACAGTCATTCAATAAGTTAAAAAAAAATCCCATTATTTCCCTTTGAAAGGTTGATGGCGCATTACAAAGCCCAAAAGGTAGCACTTTGTATGCATAGGTTCCCCAAGGACAAATAAAGGTCCTTTTATCTTGGTCTTCTGGGGCATTCTGTATCTGATTGTAGCCACTAAATCCATCCAAAAATGAAAATACTTTCTTTCGAGAGAGAGTATCAAGGCCCTGATCTATAATGGTAATGGAAAATGTTCCTTCTAAGTGGACTTGTTGAGTTATCTATAATCAACACAGAATCTGCACTTGCCATTCTTTTTAGGAACGATGACAAGCGAAGACACCCACTGACTATCATATATTGGATAAATAAAATTAGCACTTAGGAGTTTTTGTAGTTCTTCTTTCACTAGTTCCTTTAGTGTAAGGTTCATGTGGCCTTTTGGCTATCTGACTGGTTTGTAGCCATCCTTCAAATAAATACGGTAAGTGCATAGGTTAGGGTGGATCCCTTTCATATCCATATAATCCCATGAAAGTTCCTTTTTATACTTCCATAATAGTTGTAATAGCCATTGGTTCTGTTCAGCAGTCAAATTGGGATTAACATTCAAAAACTTTCCAGATTCAATCCCAATTGAACTACTAGAAATATTTAGAGTGGTTCTCATTTGTTAAAAATCTATATCTTCCACCTATTCCTCCTCATTTTCATTTGTGACAGAAGCAACAGAAAGTGAATTACTAATAAAACCATTAATAACATCATCTTTTGTCTCATCTTTGAAATAATGGGCTTTCCCCATAGTGAGGAGTGGTAGGGAAAGATTTGACTCAAGCTCAAACTCATTCCACCATGGGTTGTACACATCCATATTTTGTTTTGGGGGATAAAGATTATGGTTCTGTGTTGCTTTTCCATCTAAGATCACCATGGATCTTGTCCTGCAGCCTATAAATGCGTCTACAGTGGCCAACCAAGGTCTCCCTAGGATCAAAGGATGTCCCCCCAAATTGGATTTTGGCTGTAGGATAATGAAATCAGCGAGATATCTCCAGGAAGCTATCATAATCACTATATCTTCTAACATCCCCTTTGGTTTAACATGGGACCTGTCTGCTAATTCTAGCATAGTAGGAGTGTGTCTGAGTCCCTATAGCCCGAGAGTGATAAACAGATATTTCACCATTACATTAATGGTAGCCCCAAGATCAATCAATGTATTGGCTATGGGTTGATCATTAATGTAGAAAGTTACCATAGGATTTTTAGGATAATTGTACTTAGTAAGGAGAGGCTGAGAAGACGTTAATGCGGATAACTTTCCCATCACATGTATGGTGGTAGGGTCTTTAGGCTTCCTCCCAAGCTTCTTGAAGCACAAATCTCTCACTGTCTTTGCATAGATGGGTTGTTCTTTAAGGGCTTGCAGTAGAGGAATTCATACATACAAATTTTGAAACTCCTTAAGAAAATCATATTCAGACTTTGAAGCCATCCTAGGTTCAGCCAGTCTCTGAGGGTACGGGGGCTCCTGCGTAACAACAGTCGAATATGTTGTTACAGATGTATTAGCTTTCCCTGAATTAGTTGTTACAAATGTAATAGTTCTTTGTGAGTCAGCTCTTATAGATGTAAAAACTTCCTCTATATAAACTATTGTAGGTGCAGTAGTCACCTCAGAGCCTCTGACTTCTCATGTAGATGGTTCATAGTCCTCCTTTCTAATGATAGGGGAGTGACTAGGGTTAATTACCATGCCCGATCACAATTGTATTTCATTAAGTTCCATGGGGGTAATAAGATAGGTCTGGAAGTTTGTAGGAGCCACCATGCCCTAAGCTACTTTATTGTTTGGGTTTGGGTTAGGTTGCACAGGTAGTTGGGGTCGCACAAGTGGTGGAGGTGCAGGAGCTTGTAAAGGAGGTAACTACAGTTGTTGATGCATGGGTGGTGTAGGCAGAGCTGAATTTTGGGAATTTCCTCTTCAGTTCTGGTTCGACAGGTATGGTTGGGATTGAGGATATTGAACACGAGGAGATGGAGACCATTGGTTCGAGGGTGAAGGGAACTATGCTTAAGGAGGGGCAGAATATTGCCATGGATATTGTTGGTTATTATATGCATTTTTCCACGAATTGAAAGAGGAAAAGTCTTGAGATATACCTAGAGATCGTGGTTTCCATGGCCTCCTTGGTGCGATGAAGTAAGAGTATTGCACCTCTTCGCTTGATTCTCTGAGCATTGCCTTTAGTCTAGGAATCTTCAAACACTTCTCTATCAAATGCTATAGCTCGCAGATATTACACAGGCTAATGTTATTCAATTCGCATTCCCTGTAAGGATGTTTCTTCTAACAAGTCGGACATAACACGGCTAGGGGTGTATCAACTTCTACTTGTGTCTTTTTGATATCTGTTGTTGTTATCTAGGCTAAGAGAGTACCAAGGATATCGGTCTTGAAATTTTCAAACAAATTTCGATCTCTACTCTAGTTACTCCTCTGCTTGCAGATTTTTGTATGCGAACAAAGGCATCTTGAATTGTACTTCTTCCTTTAGACAATCCTCGATAGCATCATAGGCAGATCTTTACAATTTCAGCGAATGGCTCTTGTGATATATCCCCTTTTCCTAATAGGTTCATGGTGTCAAGGCAGTCATCCCTCATTCCTCTGATGAATATAGTCTTCAAGATTTTCGGGTCTAAATCTCTGCGTTTCGACCTCTACAAATTGTAGTGGAACCATTCCATATAATCTTCCAGGCTTTCTTCCTCCTTCTGTGTCATTCTAAATATCTCTTCCCTTAAGTCCCTAGTCCTACAATAGTCCTCATACTTTGACAAGAACGTCTCCTTCATACCATTCCACGTTGAAATGGAAGCGGGGCCTAATCCCATGACCCATCTCAAGGCTGCTCCTTTTAAGGTAGCAGGAAATACCTTTAACTTCTAAGCATCTGTTGTATAATCATAAATTCTACATAGGACATAAACCTCAAATAGAAACGTATCTGGATCTTCCAAAGTCATCCCCCGGAAGGATGGTAAGGATGATAGAGGAATTATTTTCGTAGGAGCTTCACCTCCGATATTCCCGATAGGGAACTCAAAGGTAGTGGTAGTGGTGTCCGTTTTAGCATTGTTATCATTTTTGTCTCCCATGATTAATTATTTAGACCCTTTCTATAGCAAAATTTCTTCGAGATGCATTTGTGATGGCCCTGAAGACATGATTAGTGCCTCAGATACCCCTAGGGCTGGCTGTTTCACCACACTACCCGTATCTGGATATTGATAAATCAACAGGTGCTTTTTCGTCTTAGGTGTCTGGTGTTCCCCCTCAGTTTCCCCTTGCCCCTCGGTCCTCAAATTCTAGCAACTAACTTCCCGTTCTTGCTCATAAATCAAATCCTTGATCGTAGGGGTATGAGTGCTGGCCTTAAAATGATACGGTCCTGAGATGGAGGGATTAGAGGTTTTTTCTTTCATTATGGGAGTAACAACCTTCTCTAGCCTTATTTTCCTTGCATTCCTTTGAGAGCAGGACTATACCTTTTCTGCCTTGGAGATTAATTCTTGGATAAATGTTGTCCTTCCCAAATCTTCACCCTCTGTTTCCTTTTTACAACCCGTCATTCCTATGACTTATTAGAGTGGGGGTGATTTCAATATCTCTGTAAGTCCTACAAGTGCACACATGGACCCTATGTGTATTAAATCACACTCTAAGTGTACCAGTATTCGACAGTGGTGAGCTCACCCAGGTATGTTAGAGCGGTGCATAGGTTCTTACCTCTCATCTTACCGCCAGCGACTAAAGAGTTGGCGACACACTAATAAAGCATTAAAATGTCCTAAGTGTCCTAGTATTCAAAATGGTGAGCCTACCCAGGTATGTTAGAGTGATGTGCATGTTCTTACCTCTCATCTTACTGCCCAACAACTATGGACTAGGAGCACTCTATATCAAACAAACAACTTGGATGACTGTATTGTCAACTTGCCATCCCCGACAACAACGCCAAAATGTACTACTGTTTTAATCAACCTTAATTGACTCAAACTGCAACATTAATTGTCAACCCAAGGTAGGTATTTTCGTTTCAATGGAGTTTGCATTGTCTGTGCTGATACACTCTAGCTAAGCAGGAGAAAATGCAGAAAACCGTAAAAAATGTTGTTAATATAAATTGTTGAATCAAACCACGCGTGCAGATATGAAAACACTCTACACAATTAAATCACAACTTGTAGCTAATAAAGTAAGGGTGCGCCACACAAGAACTAACATCTACTTCAGCTGGTTACTACCACTCTGTTGATTAACTCAATGTAACATCATAAGATAAATAGAACACCAGCAAATGTAATCCATGATTTGTACAGCAACAATGAGAAACCATAAATCAATGAACTAAACTAGAAGGTACACCACCTATCTCACTACAATCCCTACCAAAGGGGATGGCCCTTCCTCCTCAACAGGGCACAAGAAGAATATGACAGTGATTAACGAATCAGTTGGAAAGAAGTAACAACATCATCATGTTAATTGATATTAAAATAAATTCAGATTATAGAAACAGAGTAAGGGTACTCTTCTATATGATGTATTTTGATACATAAAAAGTCGAGTCTTTTATAACAATTACAACCCGAAAATTAGAAACAGATTAGTCATGAGAATCTCTCGATTCTCATGCTAACCAAAAATAATGAAGTTACAACCTATTGCTAAATAAATATACATTAGTTGCAACTGTTGGAGTCCTTTCGCTTCAAAAATAAACAATCCCTACTATCGACAACTGTTATGTGGAATAGTACCCACATTTCTAGCTTTGGTGCAATAGCATTGAGTGAATGGTGGTTCGAGATGATGCGGCATAATTGATGACAACATTGTTGGTGTGACGGGGGATCAACGAAAGGTGTAACAACATCCAATGTGTAACAACAATCTGTAACAAGATCAACCTGTAATAGAAGCAACTTGTAACAACACCTAGTGTGTAGCAGCAACCTATACAGCGCTCGAGGTGTAACATCAAACTGTTCTACCCTTTCCCTCAGTTAATCCTTGTTGCATGTTTGCTTCATAGCTTCATTCTCGTGAGCCAACACCTGAAGAGATGAGCATCCAAAAATACTTCTTCAATGCTCTCCCAGTTAGCCATAAAAAGAAATAAAGCCTCGTATTATTCAGTAAAATATAGTAAAGTAACATGACAGTAAAATGGATTAAAAAGGTAAGAAAATAGGGAGTTTAGTCATATAAGGGCACAGGCCTAGAGGATAGAAAGGTCAAAATAGGGGAAAGGATGTGCAGAAAATAGGAAAAAAACCACACCCAACAAGAGCTTCATATAATTTAAGGCTCTAGTGGAAAACTAGACAGGTAAGAAGATAAAGGTGCTGAGGACAGATAATGGTGGAGAATTTTGCATGAAGGAATTTGAAGAGTTCTGTAAGAAGTGTGGTATAGCATGGTAGAAGACTACACCATATAAAACTTAGTAAAATAGAGTAGTAGAAAGAATGAATAGGACATTGATGGAAAATGCAAGAAGCATGCTCAGTGGTGTCAGGTTAGGACAATAATTTTGGGCAAAGGCAGTGGAGACTGCATGTTACTTGGTCAACAAATCACCTTCATCAGCATTGGAGGATAATACTCCATAAGAGGTATGGATTAGTAAGAAACCCTCTCTTTCACATCTGAGGGTATTTGGATGTGATGCATATGTACATGTTCTAAAGGAGAAAAGAACCAAGTTGGATAGTAAACCTAAAAGGTGCATCTTTATTGGGTATAAGGATGGTTTAAAAGGTTATAAGCTTTGGAACCCGGAAACAAGGAAGGTTGTGTACAATCGTGATGTTGTGTTTAAAGAGGTGAAAGATGTTATTAAACATGAATTCCTACCAAAGGAGCCTGAGAAGATAGAGTTTGAGCTAAAGGAGGAGGAATCAAACTCTACAATAGAACAGGAATGAGAAGATGAGGAGCCATAAACTCTAGTTGTGAGAATATCGGTTAGAGAGAAGAGGTAGCCAGAAAGGTATAGCCCAGTTTATTTTTGTTCAAATTTTTCTTTATCTATTATTGATCATGATCCCAGGACTATCAGGGAAGCAGTGTATTCATAGGATAGAAAACTATGGAAAGAGACCATGGTTGATGAAATGGCATCTTTGCCCAAAAATGAGGCTTGGGATCTGGTGGAGTTGCCGTCTAGAAGGAAACACATTGGCAGAAAATGGGTGTTTACGAACAAGATGAATGCAGAAGGTAAGGTGGAGAAATACAAATCTCATTTGGTAGAAAAAGGTTATTCCTAGGTGCTAGGAATTGAGTTTGGTGATATTTTTCCTCCTGTTGCCAAGGTAGCTTCTATTAGATTACTTTTATTTGTTGTTGTTGCTTTTTATTTTGAGGTAGAATAGATGGATGTGAAGACAATAATTCTTCACAGGGATATAAAGGAAGAGATCTACATGAATAAAACTGAAGGCTTCACAATGAAGGGTCAGAAGGAACTGGTCTACAGGTTAAAAAAGTCTCTATATGGGTTAAAACAGTCACCAAGGATGTGGTATCTGAAATTTTATACATATATAAGGGGACTTGGCTTCACAAGAAGCAAAGGAGATCATTGTCTGTATTCTAAATTAATTGGTGACCATGTTATTTATTTGGTCTTATATGTGGATGATATCTTGCTGATTGGAAATAAAAAAGAAATTATCCAAGAACTAAAGACCCAATTGTCCTCCAAATTCAACATGAAGGATCTTGTTGCTCCAAAATATATCTTGGGCATGGAAATTAAACGAGATCGAGGAAAAATGAAGCTTTAGTTAAACCAGAGGAAGTATGTCAAGAAAATATTGCAGAGGTTTAAAATGAAGGATAGTAAAGCAGTGAAGGTTACTATTCCTGTTGGTGTAAAGTTACACAAGAAGAGGAAGAGGATATGTCCCATGTTCCATACACAAGTGCAGTCAATAGCCTGATGTATGCAATGGTATGTACTAGACCAAACATTACACATGTAGTGGGAGTATTGAGAAGGTTTATGTCAAAACAAGGGAAGGAGAATTAGACAATAGTGAAGTGGGTTTTTAGGTATTTGCATGGTACTAGTGATTATGGTATGTACTACCCAGGAAGACCAAGATTGGATAGAATTTTGGACATCCATGGATTTGTTGATGCACACTGGGCTAATGATCTGGATCAGAGAAGATATGAAAGTGGGTATGTATTTAACCTATTTAGAGGTGTAGTCAGTTCAATGAGCAAGAGATAGTTTGTAGTGGCACTTTCAACTACAGAGGCAAAATACATGGTAGCCACTCATGCAAGCAAGGAAGTAGTTTGGTTGCAGAGATTGTGTTTAAGTATGGCATTGGTACAATGAGTTATAAGGATAGACTGTGACAGCCAAAGTGAAAATTTCTTGGCAAAGAACTATGCTTATCATTCAAAGAGAAATCACATTGATGTTCAATATCACTTTGTGAGGGATATGGTTGAGGACAAAAAGGTGTTGCTGGTAAAGTTGGACACTTTGAAGCATGTTGTAGATGCATTGACAAAGTCTATGAGCACTAAGAATTCTTTTTGGTGTAGAGAAACAATGGGTTCTGCAGGGAAAGACCAATGACTAGCCTCTCTTGTGGGCCCCCATAGAAAGAAAACAAGAAGTGGGAGAATGTTGGGTGTGTGTTATACTCTTTCCATGACTAGCCCCATGCGCAGGGGGCTGATAGCCTTTCCTGTTTGTTGCATTGGGCGCAACAGGGGGGGAGGCAACCCCCCCAGTCGAGGGGTGGTACCCCCCCTCTACGGGATCCAAGGAAGAACCTCAGGGAATTTGTTTTTGGGCACAATATTATGTGGGCAGACCTACCTATGTTTTTGTGTGTGGTTTTTGCACATGTCATGATGGTTTTCTATCCATGGTATTTTGTAGATTCGGTCAAGGGAACTACGGTTATGTTCTAATCCAAAGTTAATGGATTATGGTTTATGTATGCTTTGACATGTATATATATGTATTACACCATTGAAATGAATACAATGAAAAATCAATTTGGTACCCCTAGTTTTCGGATCTAGGGGAAAATCTCTGTGTATATCTGTTTTATGTTTTATGCTCTCACCATTATTTATTTTTTGTTTTTAGAATTTGTATGTAGTTAATTTATGTATGGGGTTAAAACTTACAATGCAATTGGATTCTTTCATTATTTTTGAATTGACAAATTTTGAGCAAAGGTATTTTGGTCCGTATTCAAATTTTGAATTGTATATCCTCAAATCTCCAATGTCATTGTTGGATTTATATGTGAAAGCTTCAATACTATTTACATCGACACCCATGCTATTGATGTTGTCACTGAAGAAAGAAAAGAATATATTTGTATGAACTTCCACACAAGGGCGAAATTCCCCACACATATTCATGGATCCTAGTGATGAGGTCTGTTCCACCCTAAAATGTTCGATGAGTTCGCAACTTAAATGAAAATGAAATTTGTTATTTATAATAGTTATGTTTATTTCGATTATAGATTTTATATATTTAATAAGAAAAAATAATTATTTACTTAGTTACTTGTTTGTGGGATGATTAAATTACATACATCACGTATTGTGAACCATGAAATTTCTAGCCCCTTGCTAGTACAAATTCTACAAAAAAAGTAAAATTGCACCGTATATTAGCTAGGGCTATAAATATTGGAACAAGTGATGTCAAATGAATAATGCTGTCATAAAATATCGTGAAAAATACAACTTCCTCATATTTATCCTCGTGTTTCTGACCAAACATTAAGATACTTATTAAATTCAATATTGTGTTTTGGTTGGTTACTTGGGAGTCGAGCAGGTAGTGTGGAAGGAAGATTATATTGTGGAAGGAAGTTCAATGTGCATAATGAGTTGAACTTTCACACATTGAACTTCCTTCCACACAATAATCTTTTGGGAGTTGACGCTTACAAAGAATGATAAGTCCATAATTTTAATAATAGGAAAATAACTTTTCCTCTATGTAAAAGACACTTCCTCCACACAATGAATTGGAAATTCGTTTAGCACCCCCCACCTCGTCTATGTAAAGAATCTGCAACCGTGTTATTTCTAACATCATTGGGCGGTGAAGTTGCATAACAATGTCAGTCTCACTATGAGTATCAAAGCACTCACCTACATCATGGCCACTCAAAAAATTAGCCTTTTTTTTATTTTTAAATTGTTTTTCAGTCACTAATAAATAGAAAAAATAAAACACCCTCCACTAGGGGAATTATGTCCCATCAGATCTTACTCAAACAATGGAAAATTAGAAATAAGACTACCAAAAAATTAGAAAATTATTTTTGAATTTATCGGAAAATTTCAATCGCACTTCCTGGCTACGAGTGTACGAAGGTTTCGTTCCCATGGCCTGAACAATAATACTAGTAGGAATATTGAAAATCAATTCCAAACACCAAAATTCCAAAAACCAGACACAAAGTGGAAAGATCCTAGAGATATCTGAAGCCCTTTACAAATGTACATTTGTAACCAAATTCTATTTTAGAACAAAAAAAAAACAAATAATTCCCATCATCATGAAATCAATTCCATACAAAATTCTCCAATGTGGTAACAAAATCTATAACATCTTCAAATCAAATCATTTCCATATACATACCGTCAAATCAAATCATTTTCATACATCATCCTCCAATGTGACTAGAGGAAAACATAAGTTCACGAATATCATGTGGGTGGCCTACATCTGTCTCAATTTCAGAAAGATATGTCCGACTTCACCTCATCTACCAATTAATCCTATAATGACATGCGAGCATGTCTACATTTTTTAAACAAAGAATTTTTATTTGTTCGACAATTTTCCCCTACTGCATTGTGTAAGGAGGTTCCTTTTTTACTGGGAAAATATTGGAAATTATGTCATGATCTTTACAAAATCCAACAATTTTTTTTGAAAATCTAGGTTAGCAGCTATTAAGTTTCAGAATTTTTGGTGCTTCGAGGTTTTTGATAGCGTTGAATTCATTTCCACCATAAAAAATGTTATTCAAACACTCTCAAGGTTGTATTTTTTGAAAAATTTCTCATCAAATTCCAAAAATTGTCGTTGTGGTTTTCATCGCTGCAATGGGTGGTTCCTTAAAATTTTGATGAAAGGAAATCATATTTTTTGGTTTTATTTTGCATGCTATATCTTTTCAGTATAAAAAGAGAGAACACTCTTATATTAATAGGAATGTTTTACATATTTGATCACTCTTTAACCAGGGTGACAACACTTCTTACTAATGACCATCGGAGCAAGCAACAAAGATCTTCAGTGCCAACGAACAATACCCCACCTCTCAGAGAGGCATACATTGAAAAGAGAAACAATGACAATAGAACTGAGATAGAGAAATAGAGGAATGGTTTCAGCTCTTGCAAAATCCAAAAGGAAAAGAAGAAAATAAGAGGGGACAAAGCTTATAGCTCAAACATACTTTGTCCACAAATTGCTCCACTATGAAAGACCTCAAAGTATATATACCCAAGAAGCATGGGAACCCCGCACTTGTAAAGGTTTGATTCAGATATTTTCTTATGGTAGATATGTTGGAAAGAGACCTCCACGAAGGCATACCTCAACTCTGAGATCATCTTTTTTGAGTTACAAAGTAAGAATTGCTACAAAATATTTTATGCATTATGACTTTTTATTTCTCATAATTATCTTTCACAATATGTGTGTGCGTGTGTGTGTGTGTAAATTACTGGAATATTCACATGCTCAAATTCTATAATACTAGACTTGAGTATGTTTAGAGTGACTTGGAAATTGCTTTATGTTTCTAATTTATTTTTAATTATTTAGTAAATATATTTACTGATCAATGTTTCATAAATATTGTATAAATATTATATATAATATTATAAATAAAATACATTTAATTTATTGAGTTTTTTCTTGTTGATTTATCGCAATGATAATTTTGTATCGATTTTTCAAATATCATTTATCAGTTTTGAAGAATGCTCACTCTTGTTGGTTTAAAATATCAGCACACAAATTATTAATATGATAAATTTGGAAGAAAATGATCAATACAACTTAAATTATATTAGGTTAAAATAATGTAATTTAAAAAATATTATTATTATTGTTCAGGCCATGGGAACGAAACCTTCGTACACTCGTAGCCAGGAAGTGCGATTGAAATTTTCCGATAAATTCAAAAATAATTTTCTA
>Ga0115851_100998_pt1 | contig 14299 bp, 13 predicted proteins | sample InSIn2gowninarea_FD_83865 | JGI IMG/M metagenome (GOLD analysis project Ga0115851, IMG submission 83865)
AATCTTTAGTGTCACAACTCACTTAGGTGATTTGTGTCATGGACCAATGCTAGTAGAGGTCTACCAGTAACCATGTAGAGTCCTTCAAGTCTTTATCCCAATGTGAATTCATTTCTCATAGGTGATCCAACATGTCAAGTAATAACGTTTCCCCTGATGAAGGAAAACCTCATCCCTTTGTCTTCCAGAGTAGCTATTGATACCAAATTCTTCTTCAATCCTAGCACATACACCACATCATGGAACAAAATAGATTCCCCATAATCCAAATGAAATTTGACAGACCCAAAACCTTTAACGTGATGAGTGGCCCCACTATCAACCAACCAACTACCCCATGAACTAGGAGGAGAGGAACTAGTAAGGGAAGAAATAAGAATATATTTAGATTGATTGGAAACATTACTTTCATACCTGGAGAATATTGACTTCTTTTGAGGACACTTATATTCTTCATGATCACTTAGATCATCTCTTCTTCTTCTTTCATCTCTTCCATCATGATCATTCCTTCGGTCATCCCTTCTTCTTCGATTATCAAACATATTGTTGTTGCTTCTAGTGTTGTAGCATGGACAATTGTTCTTCTTAGGGAAATCTTGAGCATAGTAGCCTCTCTTATGACATTTGAAGCATTCAATGTGCAATGATTTCTTGGATATTCCAAACCTTCTATTTGAAGTTAGAGGAGGAGGCTTTCTTGAATTTGATGGACCTCCTTTTCCTTTCTTCTTCTTCTCGTCTTAAGTGATGAATGCAACATGCTCTCCTTCTACATTCTTTTGTATCCTGCCTTTAGAAACCATCCTTGATTCTTCTTGAGTGAGATTTCAAAAATTCTCATAAAATAACAGAAAAACATTGTTGTTGCTTATTGTAGTAATGAAGGCTTCCCAAATAGGAGGGATACCTCTAAGAGTAACAATCACTAATTCCCTATCAGGAACAATTTCTCCAACTCTTTGTGATTAAGACGAGATATCCTCATAATATAACATTGCACAGACTCTCCTTTGTTCATGTTTATGTATTTGAGTTGATCATTCAAGGAGATGATATAATTCAAGTTTTTGACTTCAAACATGCCAGATATCTTATCTTACATCTCCTTAGACTTCCTCAAATTTGCATCATATGCAAGTAAACTATCTTGTAAACCATCAACTATAATTTTCTTTGATTTTAACTCACACTTCTTGTACTATTTCTTGGTGATAGCGGAAGAATTATTTGGAGGCTTAGGCACTTTTCCTCGAATGTATTCTAAAACATCATTGTTATCAACTATGATCTCCAACTTGATTTTCCATGCAACAAAATTAGATGAGTCACCCAACTTCTCATGTTCCTTGAAGAAAGAGGAAGACATCTTGACTTGACTATATAGACTCCTTGAACTCTCTAAAGATGATGGCTTCAATTCTTGTCTCCTATTGAGCTTATCCTTCACCTTAGCTTTGATACCATGTTAATTTTCATATTGTATTATATTGTATCAATTACTTTAGCCCAATTCAATACTTCAATTAGAAATATTTTCAATATCAATTAATCTTTCCAACCATAAACAATAACTGAAGATAGAACAATAAACGCAATGAAAAAGGAGACAATCAACACATCAACAAGAGACACCAGATTTGGTTAAAGACTAGGGAAAAACCCACTATGGGGAAAACCCTTTGAAAATTATTCTTCTATTAGATTGTCATAAAATGTTTAGAAGAGAGTACAATGAGCATAATACAAAAATAATCCAACAACATTAAGAAATATGTTCCTAGCAACAACCAAGATCTAAGTCAACTTGATCTGGCTTTGGTCAATTGTAGAAATTTTGAATCATATGACACTTATTCATAGATATTATCCCAATTATACACTATTGCAGAATACATGCATAATACATAACCTCCTCTACGTTGATCATCAATTTTGCGGAATTAAAAACAATGAAACATCAATCGCATGCACACATTAACACAATATGTAACTCGGGGAAAGCATACAGCTGAAAACCCCACACTATCTATATATTATAATGATTGAGAACATGTAACAATACATAGTACAATACTCCTCACAAGTACTCAGTACTATCTCCACCTGTTACACACAAAACTAGCTCATATCTGAATCAATCATAGGTTCAAATCTCCTCCACTGTCTGCCTGCCTCCACTACGCAATCCTGCATGAGAATAGATGAGAATGGCTGATCCAAACTCGTGTTTCCCTTGGTTGAACCATGCAATCCTCATTGGAAATACTCAATCCATTGATTGTGCAAATCTCATGCACAACTATAGTCACAACTGATAGCAATCTCAACCTCTAACACCTGTCTCCACTGAACTGTCCATGCACTAAGTTAACTGATGTATTCTTTAGTTGCTTTATGAGTTAATAATTAGTGAATTAATTAAAAATTAATTCACATCACTCATCACTAGTGTATTTTGTAGTTAGACTAAATACAACTAGTTTAACCAAGTCAAAATGAACACAACTCCATCAACTCCTCAATCAACTCCACCAAACTCAACCACATGAGTTCTAACTGAAGTCCATCATGCAATAGCTCAACTAACCTACAAGAAAAGCGTATTTCCTTTTGACAGCTGCATGTGCCACATCTATAGCTCAAACTAAAGTGCTCCAAGAGGATAAGATAATGTTTATAGTCCAAATATTATTATGAGCTAATAATATTCGACTGTTCTATTTTTAGCTTGGCAGTCTAAAAATAGACTCCACCCATATGTCTAAAAATAGAAGTCCATCTATTTTTACCAACATGACCAATCATCCACAAATAGCATCCTGCAACTCATACACCATGATCCATATGTCTAAAAATAGACTTTGCGCCAAAAATAACCTGCAGACCCACTTAGTGAAGGCGGCTTCTTTCCACTAAGCTCCATCATTTTGTTGCATTCTCAACACTCCCTCTCAACAAGATATTGATTATCAGCAACCCCTATCCTACCTCGGTGGTATTCGAATTTTCTCTTGGTGAGCGCCTTCATCAAGATATCAGCATCCTGATCCTCCGTTGGAATGTATGAAAGTAACATGACTCTCAGCTGCACACAATCTCTGAGATGATGGTACTTGATGTCAGTGTGCTTGGATCTATCATGAAATACTAGATTAGCCAAGAGTTTAATGCAACTTTGGTTATCACAATAAATCACTGTAGGCTCCAAGTATGAACCGAACAACCCGACTAAGATCTTCCTCATCCATATAGCCTCACATGTAGCCAAACTTGCTGCCATATACTCGGCCTCTTTTGAACTGAGTGCCACGGATCTCTGCTTCCTGATGTACCAAGAAACTGTTGTCGACCCAATACTGAAAATCCCTCCAGATGTGCTCTTTTTGTCTGTTGGGCTCCCTGCCCAATCTGCATCCATGAAGCCACATAGCTTCACCTCATCCTATTGTTTGTATCGCAATCCATATCCCGATGTGCCTCTGAGATAACGAAATACATGCTTGTCTGCCTTCCATAAGAGCTTGGTTGGCTTAACCATAGATTGTGAAAGCTAGTTAACAGCATAGCATATATTGGGTTGTGTATTGGCCAGATACATAAGCGACCCCACCAACTGTTAATAAACAGTGGCATCCACTACTTCTACTGAAGTAGCATCCTCCTTCCTCCAACCTCCAGGAAGAGTAGTATCAATAGGCTTGCGGCCATGCATGTTGAACTTCTCCAGTATCTCCCGAGCATACTTACCCTGAGAAACAAATAGTCCATCACTACGCTGCCAAATTTACAATCCCAGGAAATAATGAAGGAGGCCCAAGTCCTTCATCTCAAACTCCTTAGCAAGATCATCCTTGCATGAAAGTATCAACAGCTTATCACCTGTTAGAATCAAATCATCTACATAGAGTACAATGATAAGAAACTTACCCTCCACCACAATCTGGTATAGGTTAGGATCCGCCTCACTCTTGGAGAATCCAAGTCCGGTGAAATAACTGTCTGTCTGTGTGTACAAAGCGCATGTTGATTGTTTCAACCCATACAACGCTCTCTTGAGCCTACACACATGCGACTCGCTGCTGAAGATCTCAAAACCTTCAGGTTGCTCTATGTACACCTCCTCCTCAATGACTCCATTGAGGAATGCAGTCTTCACATCCATCTGATGAATGTGCCACCTCATCTGCGCTGAGAGAGCAAGAATCGTCTGTATGGAAGAATACCTTGCGACAGGTGCAAAGGTATCCTCATAATCGATCCCCTCTATCTGTGAGAAGCCTCGGGCAACAAATCTTGTCTTGTACTTCTCCACACTCTCGTCAGCTGCCTACTTCACTTTGTAGATCCATCTTGAACCCACCACTGATTTCCCCTCCGGTCTTGGGACAATCTCCCATGCACTGTTTCTGACAATCAAATCATACTCTTCCACCATGGCATCTACCCATGTGGGATCCTCCACAGCTTCCTCGAAAGACGATGGCTTAGACACAACACATTTGCTCACAAGAGCCATGTATCTAGTGTACCGATCAGGTGACTGTCTCTATCTATGTTGAGATGTAGGTGGTCCTACAACCTTCTTTGCATCTTGAGCCAATCGCTCAACTTCTGTAATGTGCTTTCGCCCTATGATGGTTGGCGCTGTATGAGTGGTTTCTTCCACTCCATGAACTTCATCCTGTGGCTAATCCACGTCCTGAAGCTCATCCTTAGGAACTAATAGCTCCTCATCTGCATGCAAGTGTGGCTCCCTCTCAAGTGAACACTTCATGGCTTTCTCATCCTGAAATTTTATATCCCTTCGCATGACAGTCTTGCGACTGTCTGGAAAATACACACGATAGTTGTGGGGTGTATCAGTGTACCCCACAAATATCCCAACCTCTGTGGTCAACTCCAGCTTCTTCCTGGCATCCTTCGTCACATGCATGTAAACATTAGAACCAAAAATCCTCAAATGAGAAATATCAGGTCTCTTACTAGAATAAGCCTCGTCAGGTGTGCTCATGCCAAGTATCCTGTGAGGACAACGGTTCTGCACATAAACTGCAGTATTGCATGCTTCCACCCACAAGTGAAGGGGTATACCATGATCATGCAACATTGCCTGTGCAGAACCCATGATTGTTCTGTTCTTTCACTCAGCAACCCCATTTTGCTATGGGTTATGGGGAGCTATGAGCTCTCTTCGAATCCCTTCTGCGCTACAGAAGTCCTTAAACTCGTCAGAGATGAATTCACCACCATTGTCGCTCTTAAGAGCCTTCACCTTCTTCCCAAATCCTTCTCGACTAGTGCTTTGAACTCACAGAACTTTGAGTATGTCTCGCTCTTCTTCTACATGAAGAAGATCCAGCACTTCTGAGAGAAATCATCAACAAAGATCACATAGTACCTATGCTTTGCTGTCGAAGCTACTGAGAAAGGTCCACATAAATTTGTGTGAATTCTCTCAAGGATTGTCGTGGCCTGACTATCCTTCTCGTGAAAGGTGGCTTTCAAAAATATTCCCGAAGTACACCCCTTGCACTGATCTAACTGTGCAAGAGTGCCTTTAGGAAGCCCAGTAGTAATTTGTTGTAGTATCTTCAAGGCTCCACGGTGAAGGTGGCCCAATCTCCTGTGCCACAACTCGCCCTCATCCTGGCTTACAAATCCTTTTGCCTTGCATGCCATTGCTGCACAGCCATCTACATGCAACTGATAAAGGTTCCTGACTGGAACCCCTATCTTTCGGGTTTCTCCAGTTGTCTTACTGCACAGGAAAGCCTTTCCCTCGCTGAAAACAACATCATATCCCTTGTCTTCTAACATTGCCACAGAGATAAGATTTTTCTTCAATCTTGGAACATGCATCACTTCCTTCAATACAAAGGGTTTACCAGACTCCCTCTCAAAGGAAATGGTACTGATACCGGTCGCACTGTATTTACCATCATCACCCATCTCGATGTGCACTCCAAGATCTTTCTCCTCTAGATCAGAAAACAAATCTCGATCTCCTGTCATGTGAAAAGACACACCACTATCCAAGAACCATACCGATCCCATCACACTTGATACCAAGCATGCGATCAATGAAAAATCATGCTCAAACTGTGAGGCTAAGGCCTCTCCCACTGCAAATCCAACAGCTTGCTTATTTTTCTTCTTCTACGGACAATTTGTGGCATAGTGTCCGTGCTGGTGACAGTGAAAGCACTTCACCTTGGACATGTCCTGCTTCTTGCCTTTCGCACTAGAATGAGAAGCTTTCTTGTTCTTCCCCTTCTTTTCTTTGGCAGCCAAAGTGAAATTTTCTTCATCAGGTGCCTTTGATGAAGATCCGTCCCTGGTATTCCGCCTGATCTCCTCCTGCACAAGATCTGATCAAAGTCTCTCCCATCCTGGCAATTTTTCCCAACCATTGATAGAGTCCTGATAGGAATGCCAACTCTTCGGAAGACCAAGGAGAGCCAAGCTCACCAAGTCCTCATCATCGACAGTCACCCCCACACTTCCTAGCTCATCCCTGCATTGAGTGAACTTCGTGAGATACTTGGGCATACTATCTCCTTTCTCACACTTAATGTTTCTGAGTTTATCCTTGAGCACCAACTTCCTCTGATCGCTCTTGCTTTAGAATAGATCTATCAACACTTTCCACATCAAGTATGGAGAAGCCTTTCCATGCAGGTTGGACACAATGTGATCCTTCATTCCCTCCAACAGAATCCTTCGACACTTTGATGTCTTCTTTTGCCAAGCCTCAACTTGAGCAGTATCAGTAGGCTTTGGGAACTCAGCCTCTATGAACTCCTTCAACCCATTATCATCTAACACAGCCTCCATCCTGTCTTTCCGTGCAATATACTTTGAGCTACCCTCAAGAGCATACTCCAATCGCAATCTGTTGAAAGACATTTCAACTTTGACACCAAGAAAACACTGCTGCAAATTCAAATTCCACCAGCTCAAAACTCAATCGCTTCTGATCTAAAATTTGTGAGAACAAAGTATTTCTCGTACAGAAATTGACTGTATGGGCTTTTACCGGATATCTCACCTTCCAAAGGAAGGATGAATCCAGAGGCCATCTGGCCCGATTACAGACTCTGCCTGAAGAAATAAAATGTAAACACTTTCTGAATAATAGATCTGATGATCAACAACTCTGATACCATGTAGAAATTTTGAATAATATGACACTTATTCACAGATATTATCCCGATTATACACTATTGTGGAATACATGCATAATGCATAACCTCCTCTACGTTTATCATCAATTTTGCGGAATTAAAAACAATGAATCATCAATCGCATGCACACATTAAAATAGTATGTAACCCGGGGAAAGCATACAGCTGAAAGCCCCACACTATCTATATATTATAATGATTGAGAACATGTAACAATACATACTACAATACTCCTCACAAGTACTCAGTACTATCTCCACATATTACACACAAAACTAACTCAGATTTGAATCAATCACAGGTTCAAATCTCCTCCACTGTCTGCCTACCTCCACTGTGCAATCCTGCATGAGAATAGATGAGAATGGCTGATCCAAACTCGTATTTCCCTTGGCTGAACCACGCAATCCTCATTGGCCATACTCAATCCATTGATTGTGCAAATATCATGCACAACTATAGTCACAACTGATAGCAATCTCAACCTCTAACACCTATCTCCACTGAACTGTCCATGCACTGAGTTAACTGATGTATTCTTTAGTTGCTTTATGAGTTAATAATTAGTGAATTAATTATAAATTAATTCACATCACTCATCACTAGTGTATTCTGCAGTTAGACTAAATACAACTAGTTTAACCAAGTCAAACTGAACACAACTCCATCAACTCCTCAATCAACTCCACCAAACTCAACCACACGAGTTCTAACTAAAGTCCATCATGCAATAGCTCAACTGACCCACAAGTAAAGCGTATTTCCTTCTGACAGTTGCATGTGCCACATCTGTAGCTCAAACTGAAGTGCTCCAAGAGGATAAGATAATGTTTATAGTCCAAATATTATTATGAGCTAATAATATTCGTATGTTCTATTTTTAGCCCGGCAGTCTAAAAATAGACTCCGCCCATATGTATAAAAATAGAAGTCCATCTATTTTTACCAACATGACCAATCATCCACAAATAACATCTTGCAACTCATAGACCATGATCCATATGTCTAAAAATATACTTTGCACCAAAAATAGCCTGCGGACCCACTGAGTGAAGGCGACTTCTTTCCACTAAGCTCCATCATCTTGTTGCATTCTCAACATCAACTAGGGTCAACTGTAGTCAACTATCAAATTTTAGCCTAGAATCCCAACCGCAAGGAGGAGGAGTTGTGGATGCGGTTGAGACCTTCCATCTGCTCCCTTGAGCCTGCTAGCTAGTAATTGTGACCAAAAATTTCCTTTGATGAGCCTACATTTGTGACCCAAGAACCCTAGAACACATGTTAACTTTAGAACTTGTATTTTCATATTATTGTGAACCTCTATCGTCGACCTAGTCTCAAGCCTGTGAGAACCAATAAATGAAGAAGAGAAGAAGAATATGTTTGGTGATGTCCAAATTATCTTGAGGTCACTTGTATTTATAGGCTTCCAAGGGTGACCAATTTCCTATTAGGGCCAATCTATCCAATTGTGCATATGTGGTATTTTCTTCATAAGTACACTTTCTCTTGTTCGAATTTGAAGTTTCAATAGTAAAAATTGGTCCTCTCAAAAAGCGGAATCTAGTCCCATGGTTGGAATTTGTCACTAAGTTTCTAAATTAAAAAAACAAAATATAAATCACATGGTTTCAAAATCATGGCCAATTCTCTAAACATATACCTTTTATTCTTTGTTTAAATGATTATTTTCTTTTCCACTTTAAATTCCTTTTATCTTTGAACTTACCATCCCAATTCAATTTTTACAATTGGTCTCAACTTAAAAAATTAGGCTCTCCACCATGTTTTTTAAAACTTGTCCCAAATTGAATATTAATCTTGATTTCAAAACTAGAGTCTCTCTTCACCATATTTTTTGAGCCTTTATCTACTTTTGATAATGCCCCCATCTCCACTTCATGCCTTCTTTTAATCTCCTCTAACTATTCTAATTTTTTTCCCTTTTTTCAAGCCCTTTTTAAACTTTTGTTTGAATTTCATTTATTCCTTTCAAACTTTTTCTCCCTTTTAGACTTTATCTTTTCCTTTTCTAAATTTGATAAGCCATAACCATTTCTAAAACCCAATCATTAATCTTGATTCTCAAAATCATCCACCACTATTACCTTACCATGATTTGGAAATTAGCCCTAATTTCCACATTGGATCTTCTCATCAAAATTAAAATTATATGAAATTTTGAATTTATATGATGTCCTTTTGTTTTTTTCATCTTCTTTTCCAGCTTTAGAATTTATCTTCAAACGCCATAGTATTAACTGATACAAAACCTTCAAATTTGATCTTCTATTTACCAAAGTACTTCAATAATTGTTTGATTCAATAACCAATGTCCTTTATTCCTTTCAAACTTTTCCTCCCCTTAAAATTTTTTAGTTCTTTTCTAAATTTGATCAAGTCATAAGCCTTTCTAAATCTCAAACATTAGTCTCGATTCTCAAAATCATGTACACCTTTTCTCTTGTTTGGAAATTAGCCCTAATTTCATTATTGGACCCTCTCGTCAACATTGAATTATATGGAATTTTGAATTTATTTGATGTTCTTTTGTTTTGTTTATCTTCTTTTCAAGATTTGGCATTTATCTTCAAAAGCCATAGTCTTAATTGGTCAGAAACCTTTAAATATGGTATTCTATTTACCAAATTTCTTATCCTTGATATGATTCAATGATTCAATGATGAATCTAATGTTCTAAATTGTGCCCACCCTGAAAATGTGTCTAGGTTTCAAAGTCAACTTCCTTTCCTAATAGTTCTTTGTTTGGTTCTTTGGTTTTTTTTAATTCTCCATGAAAGCTTTATAATATTTACCCTAAATGAAAAACATTGGTTTTGAAACCTTTATGTTTGATTGTGATTGGGCCCAATTTCAAGAATTTGGCCTCCACCTCATTAACCTTTTTAAATATTCTAGGTTTGGGCTTGATGTCTGGTTGAGCTTACCCACATCTAAAGTAGTTATAAGGGGTCCCACCTTTCTAATTCACCCTAATTCATATACCATTCATCCTTCTCTTGTGAATTCATCTTAAATGTTCAAATTGAATTTTAAATGTATACATGCCACTTTGACATTAACATGCATTTAAAGCACATCCAATATTGGCTGAATGCAATAGCCATAACTTGAATCCCCACCCTTTCAAATTTATATAATTCAAATGCAAAGCTAATCTATTGGAATAGTATGTTTTGAATCAATGATTGGTCTTCCCTCATAATGCTTGAAATTTCCAAACTAATTCAAGAGCATACCCAAAAAATGTCCCTTTTCTATTGGAGTTAGTGCCACGTACTTGATTCATAAGTGCTCTTTGCTGGATCATCATTTTTCATTTTAAATGAGATAGGTGGCTATGCTTTTATTTTATTCAATGGTGACATCTACATTCGTATGAAATTTCCTTAGTTTGAATTTGGTTAGAAACTAGCATTTGCACCTAATGTTGCAAAGAAAACGCGGTAAGGCAAGCCAATAGAAAATGAATTAGTAGCTTGAAGTGTCTTGTAAAATCAATGCAATCTCTGCACAACATTATAATGTTTCAAAATGATATATTTACAATATTCAAGATCATTTAGTCAACATTTATTACCACGAAAAACAATATAAAGGCCTGGAAAATAGGCTTTTGATCACCCTATGAGGGCACAAATAATAATGCCGAAGGTACATTTGAGATAATTTCACAAAATGGCTACTGAAGATGCAATATCCACTTGCAAAAATTAATTAACCTTAATAAGCATAGAGGAAGAGTGGGTTATGTAGATGGAAAAATTGAGAAGAAGCCCAAGATCATAAAATGAAGGAGAAATAAGCTTCAAATAACAATGTTAAATTGACCCTGATTTTCTGAATACAACCATGACCATAAATAACAATGGTGTGATACACTCGATTCATAGATCTCAACTATAATATTCTATACAAAACCTTTGTGCCCATTTTCACTGAAGAAAAAACCATTACATATAATAAGGTGACAATAAGACAAAGATATGATAGATATGAAATGGGAAATAACCAATAATTGGCGACAAGACTGAAATAGCTATGATATTAAATTTGACAAATAAAGTTCTAACTATAATAACAGTTCAATGAATGGAAAAGGAGCTCTACAAAATCTAGAAATAGATGTTGACTTATGAACTTCCATTTAATAAAAATATCCTATTTACGTTAAGAACTTGTAAAAGTACGGAATCAAGTTGTAGGTGGAAATTACCTGCATTGCTTCCCCCTCCTCATCACTAGATTTTGGGCCTTTCATTGGTCCTTCTTCACCAAAAATCTTTCCCTCATCGATAGCAATTTTCTGATTTGTTTCTTTCTTTGTTCTCACTTTAGCCTTCGCTAATAGATACAAAACAACCATTGGAATTTTTACTGTAGAAGTTTTTTTTGGAGGTGTTGTAGGATGAGGATACTCAAATAATGAGGGTGTGGCATGTGAAAGAACCTTAAATTTTGGCTAAAAAACCTTTGTGCCCATTTTCGTTGAAGAAAAAACCATTACATATAATAAGGCGGCAATAAGACAAAGATATCATAGATATGAAATGGGAAATAAGCAATAGGTTGTGACAAGACTTAAATAGCTATGATATGAAATTTGACAAATAACCTTCTAACTATAATAACAGGTCAATTAAAGTTAAAGAAGCTCTACAACAGGTAGAAAGAGATGTTGACTTGTGAACAACCATTTAATAAAAAATTACCATTTATGTTAAGAACTTGTAAAAATATGGAATCAAGTTGCAGTGGAAATTACCTGCATTGCTTCCCCTCCTTATCACTAGATTTTGGGCCACTTTTTTTGGATTTTTACCCCGACAAACTTCATGTCCATTTGAATCTGTTCAAAAAATGCAAAAATACAGAAGATGATCTAAACATGATACTATCATTTAATATTCGGTGTGCACCTTGCATTTAATTTCAGTCTCCTTTTATAGTATGGGTATTAACCTATTTGTGATAACATAGTTTCTTGAGCCCTCCCAACCACGTTTTAAATTTATTTCTTTTGTTTCCAAGCACGCATCTTGCTACCTGAATTGTCTCATCTTCGTGGGATTTCCCAACTGTTTATTGAAAAGATTACGCATGGCACAAAATTCTGGAGCAACTTTAAGAAGATATTTCATAACAGTAACATTATTACTTCAAAATGAATGTCTGTAAGTAGTTAGTGGCTCCTGAGATTTATTATATATGACATGAAAAACATCTACGATGTACAATAAGAATTCAAAAGGCTAGAATACCAACACTATGCGAGCCCTATTATGACCAGCGTTTGCAACAAATCTTTAGGGCACCTCGTAAAAGTAACAAAATTTGATCTCTATTATAGTAAGATTAGAGGATTAATTTCCTTGATAATTTGATTGGTCTTAGCTGAGAACCATGGATGAATTCCAATCTAAAATCAAGATTTGAAGCGATAAGCACAAAAAGATGAAATTTTAAATGTTGACAATTTAGAAAACTGCAAATCGAGTTGGATAAACATATATTCTATATAATGAAAGCGATTTAACAACGGTAGTTCCCTTTTAGCATATTATATATAACACTTATATTTCATCTTCGATAGTTCCCTTTTAGCACATTATATATAACACCTACATTTCATCTTTGTCATATCCTCGTCAGTCCTGGGTCAGTGGTCATTCAATAAACTTCTTCAAGTATAACGATAAGTATTCTCTTACATTGAGAATGTCAGAAGATCGTTTGAGACGAAACGGTAATGGATCTCGCAATTATCAAAACATTCCTTTTTCTCCATCTTGGAATGATCATGAAAAGAAGTGGACGGAAATGGAGGGCACGACCCCTCTTTTCCATTGTTCATAATCTGCATAAATGGAAAGGAAATCGTCACAAATAAGAACCAGATATGAGATAAATAAAAAAAACACTATCTCTTGTGGACTAAGACGTGTACCCACGTCACAAGTTGCCTCAAAATCAATCACAACGAAGTACTGAAAATCTTGGAGTTGAATTTCTTGGGCATTCCCTTGAGGATGCAGTTTGAAAGGTAGTTGCAGTTCCAGGGCATTTCCTTGAGGTTGCAGTTTAAAAGGTACATTCTAAAGACTGCTTCCTGGTGGCACCATGTAGTCCCAATTCGTTTGACTAATAAGTCCCTGCTTCAATGTATGTGTTGGGTACGTATGAAAACTGAAAGCTTGTGGAAAGTACACAAGGGCATCTGGTACACTCATAGACATTGCCTTTATATAACCTTCATTGAAAGGTAGTACATATCCATGGGGATTTAGTACACTGTCAAAATCTGGTATGCCACATGAAAACAAATCTTTCTCACTCTTTATTGCTATGCAAACTCCAACAGTGCCATAAAAGTTAAAACCTGCAATTCTATTTGGTGACCACACTATAGGAACCTCGTGGTTCCTTATAATTTGTTCTGCATTATCATGGAGAAAAAGTTAGAACACATTAGCCAGAAAAACAACTATTTAATATTGTATATTCCTAAGTCTAACCTAGTGACCTATCATATTTTTATGTTTAGGCTTGTAGATGGGAGTTTGGGTATCACATCCTTTTGATTTTTGTTAGTCTTCTTCTGTGGGCTGTTTTGCATGCTCAACTTTGGATTTTGAAGGTGTTTTTTTAGCAATTCTGGCTTTCCTCAGAGTGGTACTCGGTCTGGCAATTAGAGAACCTTGGGCTTGTCTCTTACTCAAGCCTGGAAGACTTTGACTTATCCTTTTATATTTGTTTGCTCAAGGGATGCAAAGAGGTACACCTTAAAAATCAAATAACTACAAAGCTTTAAACAGTCTACAGTAAAACGGCATGCATCTTAAGCTCCACTAGCTAGAGCTAGCCACAGACTTGACAATCCATAGATTCAACCTACTATTGCAGAAGAGCTCAAATGCTATTATCTGTTGTTATCTACGAAGAGATATCTACAAATCTAGCGTGTACTTTCATCTCTATAGCAATATTAAGAGTTGAAATAATTGAAGATAATGTACATGTGATGTTGAACTCTGCAAGAGACGACCAAATAAGAAAAAAACGCTTAATAAAGTGAGATGTGAAGACTA